>Ga0334722_10000171_pt1 | contig 96789 bp, 88 predicted proteins | sample C3_bottom_MG_FD_207210 | JGI IMG/M metagenome (GOLD analysis project Ga0334722, IMG submission 207210) | Sediment microbial communities from Yellowstone Lake, YNP, Wyoming, USA - C3_bottom | ecosystem: Environmental > Aquatic > Freshwater > Lake > Sediment | place: USA: Wyoming | collected...
AGTGAAAAAAACATCATCTGTTATTTTTGCCAATTCATATTCGACCAAAAAGGATTTGGTTCAATTTTTGGAGATTGAGGAAAAGAAAATAGTAGTAAATTACCCGGGAGTAACTGTTATAAAACCTTCCAAGGAAGATATCGTAAATACTCTCTCTAAGTATAAAATCAACAAGCCGTATATATTGTCTGTCGGTAAAACAGAACCTCGGAAAAATCTTTCCCGTTTAATAGATGCATTTCGGCTCCTTAATAAACCCGGTGTAGAACTCGTAATAGTCGGCCCGCAGGGGTGGGATAATTCGTTAACCCGAACACTTGAGAATTCAACCGGTGAAATCAAACTGTTGGGACATGTCAACGATACAGAACTTTATTCGCTTTATTCATCTGCTCTTTTTTTTATTTACCCTTCACTTTGGGAGGGATTCGGATATCCAATGATCGAATCGATGCAGTTTGGCGTCCCTGTTGCCTGTTCAAATACTTCTTCATTATCGGAACTTGGCGATAAATACGCGTTGACATTTGATCCGCTAAAAACCGATGAAATTTCAAGCGCTATGCACAAATTCATCGGTAACGAACCGTTAAGATCTCAACTTTCAAAAAAAGAACAGACATTTGCAAAAACGTTCACGTGGAAAAAATACTATAATATCTTGGTAGATACGTTAGAAAATCGTTCATAACAGTATGATTATTGGCGTCGATGGAAATGAAGCGAACGTTCCAATGAAAGTTGGAGTCTCAGTGTATGCGTTGAATCTTCTTCTCTATTTTAAAAAACAGGCAAATAAAAACACTCAGTTTAGGGTTTTTTTAAAAAACAGGCCATCTGACGATTTACCCGCAGAAAACAGCCATTTCACCTATGAAGTTGTATCCGGAAAATTATTCTGGTCACAGATATTTCTTCCTTTACGGTTGTATATCAAAAAAGATATTGATGTTTTTTTCTCGCCCGCACACTATGCTCCGCGTTTTTGTCCTGTTCCTTCTATAGTTACCATACATGATCTATCTTATATTTATTTCCCTGGTGATTTCCTCAAAAAAGATCTCTATCAGCTTCATAATTGGACACATTACTCGATTCACCATGCAAAAAAGATCATCGCGGTTTCAAAAACAACCAAGAATGACATTATGAAAGCATATAATGTTCCTGAAGAATCGATTTACATAGTGTATAACGGGTACGAAAAAACCCATAAGGTACGCGAGGAAAAATTTAAAATTGAACATACAAGTAAACCATATATTCTCTATGTCGGAACATTACAACCAAGAAAAAACATCACCACGCTTATCCAGGCGTTTGCCAAATTTAGGGAAACCAGTCCAGAATTTAAACTTATCGTAGCAGGAAAAAAAGGCTGGCTTTTTGAAAGTATATTTGATCTTGTCACAGAATTAGGATTAAATAATGAAGTATATTTCACCGACTACGTTACTGATCAACAGCTCGTCTTTTTGTATAAAAATGCATTCTGTTTCGTCTTGCCTTCATTCTATGAAGGGTTTGGTATTCCAATCCTAGAGGCAATGAGTTTTGGATGTCCTGTTATCAGTTCCTTTGCCTCAAGCCTTCCTGAAATTGGAGGAGACGCTTGTCTTTATTTTGACCCTCAAAGTGCGGACGATTTGGTCGAAAAATTAATGATGATAAAAAGCAATCCAAAATTGAGGAGTGAGCTTGTTCAAAAAGGAAGAAAGCGAGTCAAGGAATTTTCGTGGAAAAAATGCGGAGAAGAAACACTTTCAATTATTCAGAATGCGATCCAGTAATATATGTCTATTCAAATTATAGAAGACTCATTTGACAAAAAGAAATTCAATTCCGTGGCTACTCACCCGCTTCAGTCGTGGGAGTGGGGAGACGCAAGAAGAAAGATGGGAATTGAGACTTTACGCTTAGGTGAGTTTTCCAAAGATCAGCTGGAAAACGTGTTTCAAATAACGTTTCATAAAATCCCATATACAGGCTGTAAAATTGGCTATTTACCCCGTTCCGTCTGGCCATCAAAGAAAACATTGGAATTCATCGCAGAATATTGCAAAAAAAATAATGTAATTTTCGTAAAAATTGAACCATACCTATTTAAATCCGAAATCAAGAACCAGAAATCAGAAATACATTCTAAATTTCAAATTTTAAATTCAAAACATCCACTTTTTCCCCAATGGTCACAAATCATTAACCTCAACAAGACTGAGGATGAGTTATTGCGATCCATGCATCCGAAAACCCGATACAATATTCGTTTAGCTCAAAAAAAAGGCGTTATTGTCAAGGAAATGTCAGATGAGAAAGGTTTTGAAATATTTTCAGAGTTATACTTTGACACCTGCAAACGTCAAAAGTACTTCGGCCATACCCCCCGGTATCATAAAGTCATCTGGGATGCATTAAAAAAAAACATCGCTCATATCCTTATCGCTTTTTATAACGATATCCCGCTTGCTGCTTATGAATTATTTTATTTTGATAATGCACTGTACTATCCGTACGGAGGAACATCGCTTGAATACCGGAATGTCATGGCGGCAAACCTGTTGATGTGGGAAGCGATCAAACTTGGAAAAAAATTAGGAGCCTTGTATTTCGATATGTGGGGATCCCTTGCTCCGCAATACGAGGAAAGTCATCCATGGAGCGGTTTTACCCGATTCAAAGAAGGATACGGAGGAAAGTTTGTGCAGTTCTCTGGAAGCTTTGATCTCATTATCAACCCCATTGGTTATAGGATATATAATATGGTATATAAACTTCGCACTCTGTATCTTTACTTAATAAAACGGGGTTAATTCACTTTCTGATCTTCATTATGGTCTTTTCTTAGCTGTGCGAACTGCTTTGAAGACATAACGGGAAACTCAAATTTCTTTTTTGGAAATGCGAGTGCGACCTTCAATACATCGTCCAAATGATTAACAAACACAAAATTGAGATCTTTCAATACATACTGTGGTATATCCTCAAGATCTTTTTTATTGTCCTTAGGCAAAATGACTGTTTTGATATCTGCTCTATGAGCGGCAATAACCTTTTCTTTGACTCCTCCGATTTCAAGCGCTCTTCCTCTTAGGGTTATTTCACCGGTCATTGCAACAGTCCGCTTTACTGGAATTCGTGTGAGTGCCGAAACCATTGCCGTAGTAATTGCGATACCGGCTGAAGGTCCATCTTTTGGAACAGCTCCTTCTGGCACATGGACATGAATGTCTATTGAATGAAAGAAGTTTTTTTGCAGGCCAAATTTATCCCATCGCGCCCGAATATACGAAAGCGCCGCCTGACATGATTCCTTCATCACCTCTCCTAAATGTCCCGTCAAAGTCAATCCGCCTTTTCCCGGCATCACCGCAACCTCAATAAAGAGAATGTCGCCACCAGCTTGTGTCCATGCTAAACCTGTAGTAATCCCTACCGTATCTTTTTCTTCAATCATCTGGGATGAATACTTGTAAGGGCCAAGATATTTGGATACATCGGAAACTCCAACGGCTTTTTTTTGCATTTTTTTCTCGACGATTTCGCGTGCAATTTTCCTAAATACCGTCGCTATCTGTCTTTCTAACTCTCTCACTCCTGCTTCACGCGTATAACGCCTTATAATTTCCTTGAGTGCGCCTTCTGTTATTGAGATGTCTTTTTCGGATAAGTTATGAGCCTTTAGCTGTTTTCCAATGAGGTGTCCCTTTGCAATATTGAATTTCTCGTCTTCGGTATATCCTGGAAAGTGAATTACTTCTAACCGGTCAAGAAGCGCGTCAGGAATCGTATCCAGAATATTCGCGGTAGTAATGAAAAACACGTCAGAAAGATTGAATGGAACTTCAAGATAATGGTCGGAAAATGAATGATTTTGTTCAGGATCCAGGGCCTCAAGAAGTGCTGATGAAGGATCACCGCGGTAATCTCTTCCAATTTTGTCGATTTCATCAAGCATAAACACAGGGTTCTTCGTTCCCGCCTGCTTTATCCCTTGAATCATACGACCCGGCAGCGCACCGACATAGGTTCTTCTGTGTCCTCTTATTTCCGCTTCATCGCGGATGCCCCCGAGCGATATTTTGACGAATTTCCTTCCCAAGGAACGGGCAATGGACTTTCCAAGCGACGTTTTTCCAACACCGGGCGGTCCGACAAAACAAAGGATGGTGGGTTGGCGTTCTTTCTTGTCTTCCTTTTCATTTCTTTTTGATAGTTCCATGACCGCCAAATATTCAAGGATTCTCTCTTTGATTTTTTTTAAGCCATAATGGTCTTCGTTCAACACCTTTTCTGCATCCTTAATATTCACACTATTTGAGGATGCGACTGACCACGGGAGTTCCACCAACCAGTCAAGATAAGTACGGATATATGAAGATTCGGGATTGAATTGAGACATCTGGGCGAGACGCTTCAATTCCTTGAGCGCTTTATCCTCGACGTCTTTTGGCATATGAGCTTTTCTGATTTTTTCTCGATATTCAACGACATCCTTATCTTCACCTTTCTCTCCAAGTTCTTCTTCGATTGTTTTCATTTTTTCCCTAAGAAAACTTTCCTTCATGCCTTGCTCAAATTTTTTCTGCGTCTTTGACGAGATATTGAACTCTATTTCAAGGATCTTGATCTCATGGTTTACGTAGTCTACTTCTTTTTTCAGCCGGGTTTTCAGGTCGCTTTCCTCAAGGAGCTCCTGCCGCTCATCAGGCTTCAGATCAAGCACAATAGCAATCTGATTTGAAAAATCCTGTGGATTGGTAACATTCAGTATGTTCATCAAAAACACGAAGTCAACTGTTTTTCCGTAGTTAATTGCCTTTTTTATTTGAGAAGAGATATAGCGAACCATTGCTTGCGTTTCCTCATCATTTACCATTTTTTCCTCAATTATCTGGACTTTCGCTTCAAAATAATCGGCCTCTTTTGTAAAATTCACGATCTTCACTTTGTCTTTTCCCTTCACAAGAGCATTAATTTCGCCCTTTTCGCCGACGACGGTTTTTTCTATGCTTGCAAGTACTCCAACGTGATAAACCTGGTCTTTTGACGGATCATCCAATGAGGGATTCTTTTGCATTACCAGGACAATCTTCTTACCATTTTTCATTGCTTCGTTAATAGCATTAATGCTTTTTTGCCTTCCAAAAACGAGTACATTTTCTGTTGAAGGAAAAACGATTCCGTCGCGTACTGCTGCGACAGGATACGTATTGGATTGTTCTGACGTGCCGATTAAAAATGCCATATCTATTAGCAGTCTATCATACTAATTGCTAACTGTCAATAGTCAAATTTTCGTGTTAAACCTATAGTATTATTGGCTTATTCTAGTAATCTAAATCTATTAATCTGTTCAAAAAATAGTTCTGTTTTATCCTACCAGTTCAATTACTTGATTCTACACAAATTCATTAATGAGATCTTCGAAATTCACAAGGCGGTTTTTCTCAAGTAAGGACGTATTTTGCAACTGTGGGAGTTGTTCTGTATAAGAAGGTCTTTCAACTTTATAAAGAACTCCCAATGGGAATTTTTCTTCGTTTACTTCCATTCCTTTTTGCATGGCTTCTTTCATATCTTCCTTCTTGTAATCCTCCGGTAATTTATATACATGCTGCAAATAGTATTGATAGGTATTTATCTTGTTGAAGGTCACGCAAGGTTGTAAAACGTTAATTAACGAGAAGCCTTTATGTTCAATTCCCTCTTTGATCATCTTGATCATGTGTGGAGCATCCCCGGCGAATGTTTGTGCGACAAAGGTTGCTCCAGAGCCTAAAGCCAGTACAAGAGGGTTCACTGGAACTTCTATAATTCCAGCCGGAGTTGACTTCGATTTGAAGCCTTTTTTTGCTGTTGGGGCTACCTGACCAGTAGTTAATCCATACACCCCGTTATCATGCACGATTACAGTAATGTCGTGGTTTCCTCTACAGGCATGAACAAAATGATTACCTCCTTCACCATAACAGTCTCCGTCTCCAACGATTGCAATTACTGGTAACGCATGATTTGCTAATTTAATGCCTATTGCGTTCGGGAGTGCTCTTCCATGAAGTCCATGAATAGCGTAAGCGTTCAAGAAATCATTCATGTTCCCTGAACAGCCGATTCCGAATACTGCAGCAACGGATGACGGATCAAGATTAAGTTGCACCAGTGCGCTTTTTATTGCAACTCCTATTCCCCAATCTCCACACCCAGGACACCATGTTGGAGTATAACCGGAAAAGTCTTGTATTGTTACCATATTAAAAATAAAATTTAAAACATAAAACATAAAACGTTATTTTTTTATGCTTTATGCTTCATGTTTCATCACATATTCGGTAATCTGTTCGGGCGTTATCTGCCTTCCATCATACCGTAACAAACGTTCATTTAACGCTATTCCCGTTTCCATCTGAAGGAGCTTGCCAAACTGTCCCTCTGAATTATTCTCAATAAGAATATATCGCTTTTGGCCCTGAAAAAATGATTTAACCCTTTCTTTATTCAAGGGGTAAAGATGGGTAAAATGAAGATATCCTACTTCTTTTGATTGATCTTTTAGCATTGCGAGAGCTTTGAGAATAGCTCCCTTATTTGCTCCCCATGAAACAAGAACGGCATCTGCTTTTTCGATATCTCCGTAGACTTTTGGACCTTGGAAATCCTTTGTAAGGTATGTCTGCCATTTCCGAGCACGTTTTTCCACTTGCTGTATTCTCGGAAATGCGTCTTCAGTCGTGTGTCCGTCTTCCACATGTTCATAAGAATTTGCCTGATAGAAAGACCCTTTTGTCCCTGGAATCAAGCGGGGAGAAATACCGTCGTCGGTGACTTTATACCTTAGGTATTTTCCATCGGTAACCTCCCGTACTGTTTTTCCACGATTGACAGAATATTTTTTTATCAAATCGTCAAGGAGCGATTTTGCCAAAGACGTATGAGATTCCGAAAGCAACATTTCAGACATAACGATCACCGGAAGCTGATACACGTCGGCAAGATTAAATGCCTGAACCGCTATTTCCAACATCTCAAGGACATCGCCCGCTGAAAGTACGATTTTTTGGAATTCACCGTGTCCCGCATGTACTGCAAAAAGGAGATCTCCCTGTTCTGTCCACGTAGGCATCCCTGTCGCTGGACCTGGGCGCTGTGCTATAAAAATGACTATTGGGATTTCTGTAATACCTGAAAATGAAACCGATTCCACCATTAGCGCAAACCCTCCCCCGGATGTACCAACCGCCGAACGGACTCCAGCAAAAGATGATCCAAGAGCCGTATTGATGACCGAAATCTCGTCTTCCGCATGACGGACAATCATTCCCGTCTTCTCCTGCCAACTCGCGAGTGTTGTGAGAACTGATGAAGAAGGAGTCATCGGATACGCGCTATATAAACGGCAATCGGCAATAACTGCACCAAGCGAAAAAGCCTCGTTTCCCGATAATACAAGAGTCGTCTCTGCCTTTCTTGAAGGAAGTAAAGAAACTACTGAAGAAGCGTATTGAGCCTTCACGTGATTGAATCCCTTTTCGGCGAACTGCTTGTTAAATAAAACCACCTCTACACCTTTCTTTCCGAATTGTTTTTCAAGAAGGGTATTAAATACGGTTAGGTCTGCACCAAGAAGAGCTAATAATGCTCCTAACCCAATCGTATTTTTCATGACTGTTTGCCCTTTTAATTCAGCAAGAGTCTTCTTAAAAGGAACTGAAATTTTTTTGTACTCACCTTCTACCTCAAATTCTTCGGAATCATAGACAACGTAGCTCGATGGAGTAAGCTGGTGCTTATGGACGTTAAATGTGTCCTTATTGAGACAAACAAGAAAATCAATAGTGGATTTCAGGCAGTGGGTTTCCTCTTCCGCAACATGCACGATATAGGCATTGTGTCCTCCACGAATCAGCGAAGGATATTCGACATAATCAAAAATATGATAACCGAGGCGCGTAGCAATTCTGGAAAAAAGCGCGCCGGTCGTCATGATGCCAAATCCCGCCTCTCCTCCGACTAATACTGAAAAATCAATCATTTTAAAAAAAACTAATCATAACAACACGGATCTTTATATCCGCAATTGACACAAATCGAATCTTTTCCTCCAGGCATTCCCTTTAACGTTTTCTCTCCACAACACGGACAATTCCGTTCATTATTTCTGTTTTGCATGAAATGTTCTTCCATTAACCGTTCATTTTGGAAATATCCTGTTGCCGTTTTCATCCTCGATAATAATTGCCGCAACTGGACATCCTTTAGCGGCGTCAATAATAACTTCATCTGTATCCTCCGGAGAAGTTACAAGATAGATTGCTTTTGCTTCTGAATCGAGTACGAATGTCTTTGGAGCAATTGCGACGCAGGTTGCGGCGCCGATACAAAGATCTCGATCAACCCACGTTTTCATTTTTCTAATCATTACTGGTCCTGACGGTTTTGACGGATCAAGAAGTTGTTGGGTACTATCCATAGAAACAATTTCATTAAACTAGTAATTTCTTTAGAGCTTCCAACGATAAGAGTGCACACTTTAGCCTGTTTGGTCCAAGCTCTATACCTAATAATTTAATCATAAAGGCTCTGTCAAGCTTTCGCAACACATTCTTAGATTTATTTTTCGCATATTCTGTGAGCTGTGACGTCAATGCCTGTGATATGGCACATCCTTTCCCTGTGAATCTCACATCTTTTATGACATCTCCCTTCATGGTAACGTCCATGGTTATTTCGTCTCCGCAAAGAGGATTCAATACCGTTGTTGTTTTTGTAGCATGTGCTAATCTTCCAAAGTTCTTTGGATTTTTATAATGTTCCAGAATAATCTCTTGATATATTGACATTATTGCAAAACTTTTTTCACTTGTAATAATCCCTTAATAAGCTTGTCAACGTCATCCTTGTTATTATACAGATAAAAACTTGCCCGCGCGGTTGCCTGAAGGTTTAACCGTTTGTGAAGAGGCATCGCGCAGTGGTGACCGGCCCGGATGCAGATATTATTTTCGTCAAGAATCTGCGCAATGTCGTGCGGATGGAAATCATGAAACGTAAATGAAACGATTCCGGATTTATCACGGTGATCCGGGGCAATAATATGAATTTCCTTTTTGAATTGCTCCTCAAGATGTTTGACCGCATATTGAGCGAGTAATTGTTCATGAGCGTGTATTTCTTCCAACCCGATATGCTTAAGATAAACTATGGCTTCTTTCAGCGCAATGACGCCAGCAATATGAGGCGTTCCTGCTTCAAACTTTTGCGGGGGATGTTTAAAAATTGTTTTTTCTATATATACTTCCCGTATCATCTCTCCGCCGTAATTGAAAGGAGGCATTGTTTCGAGAAGTTCTTTTCTACCCCATAATACCCCTACTCCGGTTGGTCCAAGCATCTTATGAGATGAAAACGCATAGAAATCACAGCCTAAATCCGATACGTCAACCGAAAGATGCGGAACAGCCTGGGCTCCATCAACAACAACAATAAGATCAGGGTTTATTTTTTTGGCATGGGCAATGATTTTTTTGAGCGGGTTCATGATCCCCAACACATTTGATAGGTGGGTCAAGGCCAGAATCTTCGTTTTCTTTGTAATGACTATTTCAATCGGATTAAACGATAAGTCGCCGGTACCATCTATATCGACGACCTTGAAGTCGGCCCCGTTCTCAAAAGCCAGTTGTTGCCATGGAACAAAGTTTGAATGATGTTCGGCAACCGTAGTAACAATCTCATCACCTCTATCTATTAAAGTTCTTCCCAATGAGTACGCAACAAGATTGATTGATTCCGTCGTGTTCCGAGTGAAAATAATCTCTTCGGGCTTACCGTGAATAAACTGGGCGACGACTGACCTTGTTTTCTCAAATTCTTCCGTCGCTTTTTCCGAAATCTCATACACGCCGCGATAGATATTCGCAGAATACTCATTGTAATAGCAATCAAGTGCCTCAATGACCCGTCTAGGCTTCAAAGATGTTGCCGTCGAATCAAGATAGACCAGATGAGGTTTGTGTTCGAAAATAGGAAAATCTTTTTTTATTTTGGAAACGTCAATCATAGGTGAAAAAACGATAGTTAAATTCGGGAATCTTTTCCCTAATCTTATAAGTAATTTCATCAACGAATCCCCCGACTAGAAGCTTTTGAGCGGCTTCTTGATCCATTCCTCTTGTTTTTGCATAAAATAGCTGTTCCTTATTCAATCTCCCTGTGGTAGATCCATGTGTACAAAATACATCGTTTGCGAGTATTTCCAGATACGGTTTCGATTCGACGAACGCATACGGAGACATCATTATGTTTTGGTTTTTTTGGTATGCATGGCTTTTTTGAGCTTGTTTTTCAATCCGGATCAATCCTTGATAGTGGAACTTTGCATAATCATAAAAAACTCCCTTGATAAAGAGATCGGACACCGAGGAAGCTGCAATATGATTTTGGATCGTGTGAACGGAAAAATCTTCTTGTGTCTTTCCAATATAAAGTCCATAAATATGTAAGTTGACATTTTCTGAATTGATATCAAAAGTAAACACCCCGCTTATATTATGCATGAAAACAATATATTCTCCGGGCTCATTAAAAATCAGCTTTTCCCGTTTTTCCTCATTAAGATTAATAAATGTAACCATCTATCCTAGATATTAACTACTAAGTACTCTGTTTATCCCACACTTCCGCTCATCTCCAAGTTTATCAATCTATTTAGTTCAATTGCGTATTCGAGGGGAATCTCTTTGGCAACGGGATCAATGAATCCATTGACCAGCAACCCTTCCGCGTCTGATTTTTTAATTCCTCGGGATGAGAGATAAAACAATTTTTCTTCTCCCAATTTTTCTACTGTCGCTTCATGCTGTACATCAACATCGTTCTCCTTGATTTTCATATCTGGATAGGTGTCTGATCGCGATCGCTCGTCGATCAAAAGTGCGTCACATCCAACATATATCGAACAATTTTTTGCTTTTGGCATAACCTGCACCAATCCACGGTATGACGTTCTTCCGCCATCTTTTGAAATTGACTTAGAAACGATTCTCGAAGACGTATTAGGAGCAAAATGCAGCATTTTCGCACCCGCATCCTGATGTTGTCCGTTGGCGGCATACGCAATGGAAAGCACTTCTCCACAGGCTCCTTCTCCTACAAGATAACATGATGGATATTTCATGGTAACTTTACTCCCGATGTTGCAATCAACCCATTCCATAACGCCGTTCTCTTCGACACGCGTCCGTTTCGTTACCAGGTTATATACGTTTTTACTCCAATTCTGTACAGTCGTATAGCGGACCCGTGCATTTTTCTTCACGATGATTTCAACAACAGCCGCGTGAAGAGAGTTGGTCGAATACACAGGTGCCGTACATCCCTCGACGTAGTGGACATAACTTCCTTCCTCTGCAATAATGAGAGTCCTTTCAAATTGACCGAACCGTTCTGCGTTGATTCTAAAATATGCTTGAAGCGGAAGTTTTACGTGAACCCCTTTCGGAACGTATACAAAAGATCCACCGGACCATACCGACGAGTTTAAGGCGGCAAATTTATTATCATGCGGAGGAATAACGGTACCAAAATATTTCTGGATTATCTCAGGATGTTTTTTCACCGCAGTATCCATGTCACAAAACAATACCCCTTCCTTTGAAAGTTCCTTGTTTATGCTTTCATACACAACTTCACTTTCATACTGCGCAGAGACGCCTGCCAAAAATTTTTTTTCTGCTTCGGGTATCCCAATCCTATCGTAAGTTTCTTTTATCTCTTTTGGCAATTCATTCCATGAATTAACCTGCTTGTCTGTTGAGCGGATATAGTAATAAATGTCATCAAAATCAATTTTTGATAGATCAGCTCCCCATTCTGGCATTGGTTTCTGCTTGAAAATATGATATGCCTTTAACCGAAATTCCATCATCCAATACGGTTCCTGTTTCATGAGTGAAATATTCCGTACGATATCCTTATTTAATCCCTTTTTGGCCTTAAAAGTATAGTTTTGAGGCATTGAAAATCCGAAGCGGTATCCGAAATCGAGATTTGTTTGCTGTTTCATAATGACTTGGTAAACTGTTCATATCCTTTTTTTTCAACGAGTTCAGCTAAACGATAGTTTCCAACTTTCACCAATTGTCCGCCAATCATAACCAATACCTTATCTGGTTTCAAATAGTTAAGTATTCTGTTGTAGTGGGTAATAATAATATAGGTCTTATTTTTTTTATTCGAATTAATGAATTTTGAAATTATTTTTAGCGCGTCAATATCAACGCCTGTATCGACTTCATCAAAAATAACATATTTGGGATCGAGCACTGCGGCCTGCAATACTTCAAGTTTCTTTTTTTCACCTCCCGAAGCTCCCTCATTTAACGAACGGTGTAAGAGATCTTCGTGGATCTTTAGTTGTTTCGCATATCGGTCTAATTTTTCTTTTACTGCAAGAGGTTCAACTTTCCCGGAAAGAGCAAGACGCAACATTTGGAAAACGGTGACGCCCGACAATGACAAGGGTGATTGAAATGACAGAAAAACACCCAGCTGCGATCGTTTATCCGGAGAAAGATCATCTATTCTTTTTTGATCGATAAGAACACGGGAGGATCGATGAAGTTGATAAGCTGGATGGCCCATAATCGTATACGCCAGAGTTGATTTACCGGAACCATTGGGACCCATGATGGCATATGTTTTTCCTTTTTCAAAAGTAAAATCAATCTTGTCAAGTATTGTTTTTTTTCCCACCGAAACAGTGAGATTTTTAAGCGTCAACATTCAGTAGTGGATAACGGGTCAACTTTTAAAAATATCACGCAGTTTCCAGTCTTTAAGTTCTTGAGCAACAAGTTCGTGCAACGTATGCCGTAAGAAACCTTTATGCTTACACATGTACTCCCACGGACATTTGTAATCTGGCTTGCAACATTTAACGAACGAAAGATCTCCTTCAAAAACCTTAAGAAAATCGTAAAGAGAAGTGTCTTCTGCTTTTTCGGTCAACTTATATCCTCCGACTTTCCCTTCCTTGCTTTCAACAATATGTTGCTTTACTAATTCAGCAGCGATCCTTGCAAGAAATCGTTGAGGCATATCTGTTTCTTTTATTAATTCTGAAAGAGGAACGTATCTATTTTTTTTACCGTTCAGGTAATAAACAAAAAGCATTGCGTAATCTGATTGTTTAGTTATATTTAACATAATACTGATACTATGATAGTAATAGTTTAACAAAAGAGTAAAAAAAGTCAAGAACTGTCGAGAGATTACAAAGAAAGTCTTGGAATACGGTCTAATTCGTTGTTATTCTTCACAAACATCCCCTTTTTTGCCTTGTAATATGCGGCAACTCCTATCATTGCGGCATTATCACCTGTAAGGTATTTGAAAGAAGGAAACAAAACAGAACCGTTATATTTTTTTAAAAGTGATCGTAGCTTTGTCCGGAGATATCGGTTTGCACTTACTCCACCACCGACAATTGTCCGGTTTACTCCTGTTTTTCTTATTGCAAGTTCCAATTTTTTTTCTAATGTTTCAAATACCGCTTCTTGATAGGAACTGCATAATTGTTTCAAGTTTTGTATTTTTTCCTTTTGGCTCATTTTATTTATAAAGTAAAAAAACGATGTTTTTAGTCCGGAAAAGGAAAAATCCAGATCACTCGATTTGAGCATTGGCCTAGGAAATTTATAGAAATCTTTGTTCTCAACCTGTTTGGCAAGTTCTTCAATAACAGGCCCGCCCGGATATCCGAGGTCGAGCATCTTTGCCGCTTTATCAAGTGCTTCTCCGGCTGCATCGTCACGAGTCCGGCCAAGGACTTCATATATACAATGCTCCTTGAATAAAACGATTTCTGTGTGACCCCCTGAAACTACAAATCCAAGATAGGGAAACATACATTCGTGATAAGGATTTCCCTTGCTGTTTTGAACGAAGCAAGAGTACATATGACCCTCAAGATGATTTACAGGAATAATTTTTTTATGGAACTCTCCAGAAAGTTCTTTTGCCTTGTTTATCCCTACTTCAAGAGCGATCGCCAAACCAGGCCCATAGGTAACGGCAATATAATCGATGTCTTTTTCCATCTCAAACTTTTCAAGAGCTGCGTTAACTACGGGACCAATCTTTTCCTCGTGGGCTCTTTTTGCGAGAGCCGGGTAAATGCCTCCCCATTTCGCATGCATAATGATCTGTGAATAGATCACGTTTGACAGAACTTTTCTTTCTTCCGTTACCGCAGCGGCCGTTTCATCCGCGGATGTTTCAATAGCTAATATTCGCATAAAATCATGAATGACAAATTATAAATACCAAATCAAACTCAAATAATAAATAATAAGTGTTTAAACGTTTTGAATTTTAACATTTGTTATTGATTTGTGGATTTATCATTTGATATTTGTGATTACTGATTAACTGTTATTTTTCTTTTTCTTTCATTAATATACCTCATCGTTACGTATATTATTTTCGACTTATTTTTTAATATATTAATTATTTCCCCGGTTTTTTCACCCCATTCAAAACAAAGAACTCTATTGGACTTCAATAGATCCTTAATGCCAAGCTGTTCAAACTCTTCAGGGTCCTGAATCTGGTATAGATCAAAATGAAAAAGCAGTTTTATATCTTGGAACGAAGTTTTATATTCGTAATACACAACAAATGTCGGAGAAATAATATTGTGAATCCCAAGCGATTCGGCAATTCCTTTTACCATTACGGTTTTCCCAACTCCAAGTTCTCCTTTAATAATAAAAACCAGCGGTTTTTCCTTTGTTTCTTTCCCATATGTATGCAACAGATATTGCCCAATTTTTTTTGTCTGGTCTTCTGATGTTGAAATGTATGATTGCGAATCAGACCGTACAATATCCCCATAGCGCAACGTCTTTACTGTTGATGTAGTAAGATCGATTACGGTTGACGGTTTATTATGGGGAAGCTTACCTCCGTCAATTACCAAATCGATTAAATTTTTTTTTGATTGAGGTATTTCGCGGAGAAGCGAATCGATCTGATAATGAGGAGATTTTCCGCTCATATTTGCCGACGTCGCCGTTACCGGTCTTCCGATTTTTTTAACCAAATCTGTCAAGAATTCGCTCCTTGGAATCCTCACCCCCAAAGTACCTTTTTCTGATTCAAGTTGTTTTGATATACGGTGTTTAGACCTCAAAATAACCGTAAAAGGACCCGGTAGTAATTCATTAAGTATCGCTTGCTCTCGTGGCTGCACCTCAACATACTCCTTCATCATTGGAAAATCAGAAACAAAAACGGAGATGGCTTTCCCGGGGGGACGACTTTTGAATTTAATAAGTTTATCTACCGCTTTTTTGTTTGTCGAGTCTGCAAGAAGACCATAGACGGTATCGGAAGGCGAAATTACAAGCCCTCCGTTTTTTATCACCTGAACAATTTCAATATAGTTGTTTTTTTCAAATCGTATCATTTTCATAGTTCGATGTTACTCACTATAATCCTGAACGTAGTCGAAGGATCATACGCCCAATTTTACCAAAAATCTGCTACAATTATCTCTATGCCAAAACAAAAAAATTCCTTCCTCAATCAAAAAAACGGATCAAAAATGAAACCAAGCGATTTTAAAATTACTGAATTCAGATTTAACTTTGATTTGAAAAATGCTTTCATCATTTTTTTTGTCGTCGTATTTCTTTTTTTCGCCTATCGTTCAATATCGGGTGAAATCAAACAAGCGCTTCCAGAAAAATCCATAACTTCCGTGGTAAAAGACATCAAAGACGGAAAAGTGAAAAAAGTAGAAATTATCGATAATAAAGTACTCGTCTATTACAAAAACGACAACCTGGGGATCACCTATAAGGAACCAAGCGACAGCTTCATGAAAACGATCAAAGACGCGGGTATTAATCCGGATAGCATCAACATTGTCATTAAAGATACTCAGGGATCCTCTGGAATCATCAATTTTTTAAGCAATATTATTCCCACCATTCTTATGGTTGCGTTTTTCATATTTCTTTTCCGACAGGCTAAAGGCGCACAGGAAAACGTGTTTTCATTTGGACAGTCGAGGGCGAAACGGTTTTCAAAAGATACGTCAAAAATAACATTCAAAGATGTGGCGGGAGTTGATGAAGCAAAAAAAGAACTTGAAGAAGTTGTTGATTTTTTGAAACATCCTGACAAATACAAAAAACTTGGCGCACGCACACCGAAAGGAGTCCTTCTTGTCGGTCCATCGGGTTGCGGAAAAACACTTCTCGCAAAAGCGGTTGCGGGTGAAGCGAATGTTCCGTTCTTCTCTATTGCAGGAAGTGAGTTTATGGAAATGCTTGTCGGAATTGGTGCGGCCAGAGTAAGGGATCTTTTCTCCACCGCTAAAAAAAGTGCGCCCGCAATCATTTTTGTTGATGAAATTGATGCAATCGGAAGGGCCCGATCAATCGGCATCATGCCCTCGCATGATGAACGCGAACAAACCTTAAACCAAATTCTTGTTGAAATGGACGGATTTGCTCCTAATGAACAGGTCGTCGTCGTCGCCGCAACCAACAGGGGTGATCTTCTTGATACCGCACTTCTTCGGCCCGGGCGTTTCGATCGGAGGATTGTAGTTGATTATCCTGATGTTGATGGAAGAAAAGCAATCATCACGATTCATTCAAAAGGAAAACCATTTGAAACATCAGTTGATTGGGATAAAGTTGCAAAACGAACAGTAGGATTTTCGGGAGCCGATCTCGAAAATATGTTAAATGAAGCGGCGATCCATGCAGCAAGACAAGCCAAGACTAAAATCAGCATGGAAGATATCGAGGAAGCAGCAACAAAAGTGAAACTGGGGCCTGAAAAAAAACGTCTTCAATCTGACACCGACCGAAAACTCACCGCATATCATGAAGCGGGTCACGCAATTGTTTCTCACACGTTACCCCATACCGATCCTGTACACCGCATTTCAATCGTATCGAGAGGGATGGCCTTGGGATATACCCTAATCCCTCCGGCCAAAGATAAGCTACATGAAACAAAGACGCATCTCTTGGAACAGATCGCCGTCATGATGGGAGGAAGAGCTGCGGAAGAAATGGTATTCGGAGAAGTCACCACTGGCGCGGCAAATGATTTCGATCAGGCAACGAATGTTGCCAAAGCAATGGTAGTCGAATACGGCATGAGTTCGCTGGGACCGATTAATTTTGGGCCGACAATGGATATCACCGAATGGGGAAAATCTTATATGGAACAAAATACCGTTTCACAAGAAATGCTCGGCAAAATCGACGCCGAAGTCAAAAAAATCATTTTAGAAGCATACGAAAAAGCGGTAAAAACCCTTAAAGACAATCGCAAATCCCTGGATCAGGTTGCGAATGAATTGATTCAGAAAGAAAGCCTTGACCAGGATGAGTTCGAAAAAATCGTCGGGACGAAAAAGAAAGTCGATCTTTTAATCAATCCAAAATAAATGAACACTCTTCTCCTTATCGATGGCAATGCTCTTATGCACCGTGCATACCACGCGCTTCCTCCTTTTAAAACAAAGTCGGGAATTCCTACCAATGCGGTATATGGATTCCTTTCAATATTAAATAAGGCGATTCAGGACTTTAATCCATATCACGTCATTGTATCTTTCGATACGCCTGTTCCTACCTTCCGGAAAAAAATGTTCAAGGAATACCAATCACAGAGACCAAAAATGGAAGATGAATTATCTGTGCAATTCCCAACGGTAAAAGAAGCTCTTGATGCAGGACATATCATTCATCTTGAGAAAGAAGGATATGAAGCAGATGACGTCATTGGAACCATAAGCAGGACATTTCATACAAACGGCGACAGGGTACTTATTCTTTCCGGTGATAAGGATATTTTGCAACTCGTAAACGAAAGGGTATTTGTAGTCACTCCCCAGCTTGGATTTGGAAAACAAGTCATTTATTCTGTCCCCGAAGTAGAAAAACGGTTCGGAATAAAACCAGAACAGATTCCGGATTTTAAAGCATTGATGGGTGATCAGTCCGACAATTACAAAGGGGCTAAAGGAATCGGCCCAAAAACGGCGGCAAAACTGTTACAGGAATATGGATCTATCAAAAATATCTTTAAGAACCTTAAAATAATAGACGGAAAAATTCAGAAAATGCTTACAGATCATAAGGAAGCTGTACTTATGTCCCATAAACTTGCCACAATCCTTACTGACGTCAAGGTCCGAATCGATCTGCAAAAAACGGAATTCCGTGGATTTGACGAACACCTGAAGGAATTCCTAAAAAAATACGAAATGTATTCTCTTATCAATAGAATGTTTCATCAAAATAAAGCTGAAATAAAAAAGGAAGTTCCGAAACAAAAGAAAATAAACGAGAATCAAATGGGATTATTCTAATTATGAAAAAGAAAACCATTGTTTTTTTCCCTATTGAGGTTGGTTTGGCTCACGTGGTCCGATCTTTAGGATTGGCCGATGAACTTCAGAAACGGGGAAACAACATTATTTTTGTTCTTCCCAAAAGAAAATGGTCATTGTTAAAAAACTCGAAAATCACTCCTATTGACATTAGTCCCTGCTCCCCAAACGAAAGCATCAGCGTAATTAATATTATTAAAAATAGAACTCTTCTTCAAAAACTTGCCTCTGAGGATCTTGCATTACTCAAAAAATATCATCCGGATTGTGCCATAGTGGATTTTAGACCTTCTGCCATCGCGGCTTCGGTCCACCTAAAAATTCCGACCTTCTGCTTAACTGGAAGTCTTGCTCTTCCTTATACCCATTATGTTCCTCATTTTTTTAATCTGAAGATATTGAATCCTTTTGTCTATGACATTACCCAATTGCTCATTTCTTATGCGAAGAAAAAATATCTTATTGGTACTTTGCTACAAATAGCACAAACCCTTGGCAGTCAGATGAACGAAAATGAGTTTGTTGATCGCATTACCTACCTCGTACCGGAAGAGTCATTCTATCTCCCATTGGCTCATCCACGTGAGAACGTGCATTACATAGGACATCTCTTGTGGGCGGGTTTTAATCATTTCAAAACCGATTCATTACATACATTCTTTCCAAACGGAAAAACAGTATATGTAAGTTTCGGTGGAACAGGATTTAATCCATCAAAATTAATTTCATTAAGCTCGGCATTGATACGGAAAGGGTATAAAGTAATAATAAGCTCATCTACTATCGCTAAACCTGAGGATTTCAGCCCGCATAAAAATTTATTTGTTTCCCCTTTCCTATCAACAAAAGAGGTACTTGAACGCGTTGACGCCGTTATATGTCATGGCGGATACGGTACTATGATTGAAGCAGTTCTGGCAAAAAAACCGGTCATCGCAATACCGTTTAACCCGGATCAATGGATACATGCTGTGCGTTTTAAAGAGCTCGGTATTGGAGTAAACGCCATTAACTCACCATTCCTGCGGTTATACAATGCGCTTACTCTTAACTGGAAAAATTTCCAAAAAATTACTTCTTCAATTTCTGAAGAAGAAATTGTAGCTCAACTTGAGAATGTACTGCAAAATTATCAGGTATTTCATAAGCGTTTACAAACATTTAACAGAAAGATTTCTCTTCAAACCGGTGCAGAACGAGGAGCAGATATTATCGAAAAAACGCTATTCAATTTGTGAATTCCTGTACAAACATCCTCCCGTATAAACCTCCATCAATCACTCCAATTCCGACTTTTCCATAATCCTCAGAAAGAATATTTTTACGGTGACCCTCAGAATTCATCAATCCCTGATGGGCAAGATATACATCGGGAGCGTACGCAAGGTTTTCTCCAATAACACTATATGATATTCCCGCCCGATTCCCCCGGTCGGCAGGTGTTGATCCATCGACTTGTGAAGTATGAGAGAAAAAACCATTTTCAAACATCTCTTCTCCATATGACCGGGCAATATTCCTCAAACGGTCATCGAATTGCAACGGCTTAATACCTAATTTCGCTCTCTCGCTATTTACCAGATTAAACATACTCATTTCCGACTGGGCATCCGAATTAAGCTTGCTTTTATCCACTTTCATCCCAAGGCTCAGTACTTCCCCCGAATCTGGTTTAATCGTTAAGAAATTGAGCGTCTCTGATATAGCTCCTCCAAAAACATTTTTAATGTTTTTTTCGAATGTCTGTGACAGATTGACAAAAAATGGCCCCGTTTTCGATTCAAGAATTGCTTCTTTAATCTGCCCTCGGACAGGAAGCGCAAAGACCAAACTGACAAAAAACAAAAAGATAACAAAAGCTTGTATGATCGATGCTATAAAACCAAAAAACGTGTTGTATTTATTATTTTGAAGCTCATTTAAATACTTTTTGGAAATCAGGGAAATGATAAAATACAAAATGATTTCTGCAAAAAACCAAGCAATAAAAAAACCTGATGCATATGAAAGTCCTTGGGGTAAAGAAAAATTGAGAATGAGAATCCTGCCGAAAAACGAATAAAACTTATACGAAAAAAATAAGGCAAACACAAAACCAACTGAATCAAACAACGTATCAAGGAATCCTTCGCTGGTCAAAATAAAATAAATCAAAAGCAAAATAAAAATCAAGTCGACCCAGTTACCGTGTAAAGAAAATTTCTCCAAAAATGATTGCATAGTTCATATGATTATATCCAAATTATCAATAAATAGTTTCATGTTTGACAATCACTAAACGATTTGATAGCCTATGAATAAGCTCTTTTAAAGGATAGTCGTTATATAGCTATTAGCGTGTGATCCCGCCTCTGGTGGGAAAACGAGGAGAGGGTCCCGACGTAAGGTCGGGATTAAAAATTCGAAATGCCCCGATTAGATCGGGACAGCATATCTGCGGGAACCCTCAAGGCGTAATTATCGCCTTTAATGTTTTTCTAAAACTGTACGGTAACGTGCTTATAAAAGAAAAACAAATAATTACTACTCCGCAACATATTAAAGAGCTCCATTATAATTTTAGTATCATTGATCTTGTCATATATAATTTCGATATCTGATCTTTGATATTTTATTCTTAATCTTATGTGTGGAATTTTTGGTGTAGTCAACGATAAAACAAGTAATGTGGCGCAAACCGTTCTTGAAGGTCTAAAAAAGCTTGAATACAGAGGGTATGATTCGTGGGGTATCGCAATGAAACCGCTACAAGGACCATCCCTTCTCATAGATAAACACGTCGGAAAAATTGGAGAAGCAAAAACATCTCTTCCCGAAGGATCCACTGGAATCGGTCATACGCGTTGGGCTACTCATGGTGGAGTCACTGATTTTAACGCGCATCCACATCTCGACTGCACTAAAAAAATTGCGGTCATTCACAACGGAATTGTGGAAAATTATCAAGAACTAAAAGAAGAATTATTGAACAAAGGTCATAAATTCAATTCAGAAACCGACACAGAAACAATCGCTCATCTGATTGAAGAAAAGCTCAAATCAATGTCTATCAAACAAGCGGTTCTTGAAACATTTAACATGCTCGTTGGTTCAAATGCCATCGCGGTTCTTGATTTGATGAGTGAGGAGATTGTGGCTTGTAGAAACGGCTCTCCATTGGTTGTAGGAGTTGGTAATCACCAATATTTTCTCGGATCCGACGTACCAGCGTTCTTGAAATTTACTAATAGAGTGCACTTTCTTAATGATGGCGAGGCTGTCGTATTATCAACAAAAGGCGTTGAGCTATTTGACACAGGAAGCGGAGAACAAAAGACACTGGTGACACAAACGCTTGATTGGAAATTGCAAGACGCAGAAAAATCCGGATATGCTCATTTCCTTTTGAAAGAGATCATGGAACAAAAAACCTCGATTCCAAAAACAGCAGGTCTCAACACAAAAGAAATTATCATGTTGGCAAAAATGATACAAGATGGCTATAAAGTGGTTTTATCGGCCTGCGGAACCGCTTCATATTGTGCTCTTGCAACGAAATATTTTTTTTCTTATGTCGGGGTAGAAGTACAAACATATGGTGCATATGAATTTCTGCCATTTGCACAATTCTGCAACCAAAAAACGCTTTTTTTTGCGATTTCGCAAAGCGGTGAAACTGCAGATACTCTCATTGCGGCCCGCGCTGCAAAAAAACAAGGAGCCCATATTGTAGCGGTAATCAATGCACGGGGATCAACGCTCGAACGCCTGGCCGATACCGTTCTGCTTGTTGGCGCGGGACCGGAGATCGCAGTAGTATCCACGAAGGCTTTTACGTCACAGTTGGCAACGTTGTATCTCTTGACCCAAGCTGTTGCAGGAAAATATGAAGATGGTAAAAAAAATGTTAAAAATCTTGGGAACATATTGGAAAGGTGGTTTGATAAAAAAATGATTGATTCGATAGTGGAATTGGCAAAATCACTTATTGATCATGAAGACATGTATGTGATAGGAAAGCATCTCAATTACCCTGCGACATTAGAATTTGCGTTGAAAATTAAAGAGGCAAGCTACATTCATGCAGAACCTTTTGCCGCCGGCGAGTTGAAACATGGGGTAATAACGCTCATCCAGAAAGGAACGGTTTGCTTTGCATTATTCAGTAACGACGAAGTAAAAGGAGAACTGTTTTCAAGCGCAGCGGAACTCAAGGCACGTGGAGGATTTATTATTGGTGTCGGCCCCGTTCAATCGTCAGAATTTGATGCTCTCATTCAAACTCCGGATATCGGAGTTTTGACATTATTTTCAAACGTTATTGTAGGACAACTTTTAGGATACTATCTCGGTGTCGGCAGGGGAACAGATCCAGATAAACCGAGAAACTTAGCAAAAAGCGTAACGGTAAAATAATTACTCATGAAGAGTAAGCTTGGCTTTTGAAAGAAGAAGAAAGATAATAACCAGTATGAATGGAACGAGTTCCAAGAAAACGATACGCGCCTGACTATTTCCAATTACGTTGGAGATTCTGCCTGCAAGTAAATTAACCAGTTGTAATGGATGATTCAATAGTTCTTTCTTATTTACCTGACTGACTATTTTAAATGGTTGCCCGATCAAACGTAACATCATGTCCTGGGCCGAATTCCTCTTTTCCAGATATATCCGTATGTCAAACTCTTTGTTTTTCGCATCTTGAATCACAGGGAAACCAAATGGGTGATTTGGACTTTCACCAATTTCAGGCGGTTTATACGTCGCAGTGGAAATCCAATTTGGTTCTGATGAAGGCTTTATTTGAAAAATGAGTTGTTGCTCATTCTTATAATCGTATTTATCAGGACGAAAAACATAGGAGAGATTTGCGGTAAATATACCAATTCTATTTTCTTCGGAACGTACTTTTAATCTTACCTCGGGGTAATCCCCGATAAAGATATCTTTCGTTTCTTTAGGTATTGCCGGAAAAGATAGTATTTTTCTGTCAAATTTTTGCTCGACGGAAAATAAATTAAAATTTGATTGATACGCAATAAATACCGCTATCGTCAATACTCCAATAATTCCATACGTAACCAGAGGAAAGGAAAACGAGTATGTCTTTTTGTCTTTGATGCTTTTTACTTTGTTATTAAAATATGGTTTTTCCAAAAGCCTATAGAGAATTGATGCTATTATTATAGTTATTCCTGAAGCTAAACAAATAAATAAGATGTCACTAATAATATTAGTAGGCCTAAATAATAAATGTAAGCCATCCACCACTAACGTATGGGAAAGATAAATCGAATAACTTATGGTGCCGAGAAAAACCAATATCCTTGAACGGAAAAATCGGGCTATCGATGTTTTGTGAGATATGCTAAAAATTAAAAATAACGTTAATGGTATCGACCAGATCATTCGTACCCATTCATTCGTATCATTTGTGGTATAAACAAGTGTCAACCGGATCAATACGATCATAAGTGCGAATACAAAAGGATTTGCCACATAATGAAACGTGGATGAAATCTTGCTTACTATGCTAGTTTTACGTCGCAATAAATGACCGACGGTAATTCCTGTAACAAAATAGATAAAGAAAGGGAAATAGAGCATGGACAAACTGAAAATGTGCTTAGAGAGTTTACTCACCGCAGAAAAGAGCAGGAAAAGACTGAAAAAAAATACGGCAATAACAATTTTTTTCTGTTTTGAAATCACCCATACGAATGGAATAAAAACTATTGGATATAAAATATAAAAGAGAATTTCCGCGGCAAGACTCCAATAGACTCCGTCAAGCATGGGAATGTAATTTCCGAGAGGCAAAGTAAGCGTCATATTGACCATAGTGATCGTTGCCTGTTTGATAACAAAAGGTAATTCCTGATTAAAGAGTATTGCGGGCTTATTCAAAACTCCAAACAAATACCAAAGAGCAACGGCTATCTGAAAAAATATAAAAGCGATGAAAATCATGCGATTAAGAATGGAGTTATTGATTTTTTGTATCATTGACCAGATTGCATGAGCTGAAAGCGCAACGGCGAATACTACAGCAAATCTGGCAACAAGATTCGCATTAGGAAATAGATGCAACATAGTCATAACCAAACACATAGAAATGAATAAAGGAAAAATTCTCGTGTATCGTTTTTGTAAGAAAGAAAAAGCACTCAAAGGCTTCGGGTAAATATATGCCATTAAAAAACCCGATAGCATAAATAACATCGTGACACCGATTGTGCCGCTCGAAAAGAGAGTGCTTATCATCGGCTGCACTGGAGAAGGAAATAGACCTACAATAAGTTTCGAATCTATATGATTGAAAAAAACGAGAATGATTGCGATTCCCCTCAACCCGTCTAAAGCTGTAAGTCTATTTTCATACGTTTGTTTTTTCTGCATAAAGCGTGATAAACTCGATGCTAATTATATTTTAATTTTGTTTTTTAAACGTTACAATAATCGCACCTATAAAAGTTAACATAGCTCCAATAATAAATCCAGGAGTTAAATGTTCGCCTAAAAGAAAAAGTGCCCAGAAGTAAGTACATACGGGTTGAAGATAGAGAAGAAGCGACGCGATCAAAGGACTTCCATATTTGATGGCGTTCTGCTGCAGGAAATAATAGATAATACCTCCTACACTTGCGACATATAGCAGCCCAAAAAGTATTTGAAATGACAATTGAGGTACCCATACATTTACCTTTGATATCTCTAAAGGAAACGCTAAAGCGGTTATTGCCATTGTAACAAAGATAAATATGACTGAAATCGTTAACGGAGAATGTTCATTTTGCAATTTCTTAGACAAGACTGAATAAAGAGCAAAGAGCACTACTCCGGCAAAAACCAGGAGATTACCTACAAATGCTCCATTCATACTTGTATTACTGTTGATTACCGGAGAAACAATAATAATGAATAATCCAATAAAACCTATCGCTACCCCCATCAACTTGTATAAGGTAATCCGTTCTTTCAACAGGAAATGGGACAACACGAGAACCATGAATGGCATTCCCGCTGCTAACGTTTGCGCCATTGTCGCCGACGTTAACCGAATTCCGAACGAGAACAAAATGATATTTATTGCAGGAAGCAAAGAAATTAAAAATACTGGCAATAAACTCTTATTGAATTTTGGTTTTTTTATCAAAATAATGGGTAAGATAAGAACCGCCGCAAACAAAAATCTCAAAAAAGAGTAGGTCAGAGGAGGAATTACCGCAACACCTATCTTTACAAATACCGGCATTCCACCACCAAGAATAGCAGCAAGGAAAACCGCAAGAATGGCTTTGGTATTGTCAGAATGTCCTTTCATGCTAATTCGGATAATGGCATTTTTTGTATTTTTTTCCGCTTCCACACCAGCAGGGATCATTACGTCCTGGCTTCTTGTCCAATTGGGTACCCGAAGGGATAAATTTTATTCCGCCAAATTCCTGTACCGTAGGTTGAGGATTCTGAACTTTTCTTACTGTTATCTTTGCTTCCCCAGAATCTTGCTTTTGAGACGTCGGTAAATCTTTTTGAATGGTAGTAGGGGATTCTTGTGCTTTCGTAAATGGATCAACAGAAGTAGCGGATTTATAAACAATTGGTTTTTTCTTTTGTTCGATAATAGGTGTTGTTTTTGGTTTATTTTCAATTTCTTTTTGTGCAAGCTCCACCTCTACCCTGAATAGTCTTCGGGTCACTTCAAAGTTAATATCTCCCACTAGCCGTTCAAACATGGAATACGCTTCATTTTTATATTCAACTAAGGGATCAAGTTGTGCGTATCCGCGAAGATTGATTCCCTCCCGCAGGTCCTCAATCGCGGTCAAATGATCCATCCAGTATTTATCAATCGTTGATAAAAAGATTAAACGAACCACATCCTGCCAAACCATTTTCCCTACTTTTTTCTCTTTTTGTTCATATGTTCTTTCCGCTGTCTTTTTACAATATTCTATGAGTCCCTGAACATCTTTTTTCTTGGCGAGCGTCAAGACTTCGTTTCTTTCCACAGGCAAAAATACCTGTAGTTCCTGCACGAGTTTTTCTGACGTTTCCTCATTTATTTCCGTTTCGAGCGAAAGTATTGTGTTGACGAGTGTGGTAATTTCTTCATAAAAAACCTCCAGTATTGCTTGATAGAATTCTTGCGTATCTTTTTCTGGACCTAAAAGAATCTTTCTTCGAAGCGTATAGATAATTTCCCTTTGTTTGTTTAACACATCATCAAAATCCACCAGATGCTTCCGGATGTCAAAGTTAAATCCTTCTACCTTAACTTGGGCCTGTTCGATCGCTTTCGAAACCATCGAGTGAGTAAGAGCCTGGTCTTCGGGAAGCTTAAAAAATGTCATGAGATTTGAAATCTGTTCACCTCCAAAAATACGCATAAGATCATCATTAAGCGCAACAAAAAATCTTGTCTCACCAGGATCTCCCTGACGGCCGCTCCGGCCACGAAGCTGATTGTCAATACGTCTTGATTCATGCCGCTCCGTACCTACAACATACAACCCTCCCACAGAAACAACTTCATCATGATTTTTCTGCCATTTTTCCATTGCTGCATTAAACTCTTTTTCATTTTTAAAATCCTCCTTGTTCGGAGATGCTCCTCCGAGTATGATATCCACTCCTCTTCCTGCCATATTGGTTGCAACAGTAATTGCTCCTTTTTCTCCTGCTTTCGCAATAATGTGCGCTTCCCGCTCATGGTTTTTCGCATTCAGAAGTTCATGTGGAATTCCCTTTTGTGTAAGAAGCCGTGACAAATACTCATTTTTTTCAATGGATGTTGTTCCGATCAAAACAGGCCTTCCTTTTTTATAATTTTCTGCGATTTCTTCAACGACCGCATTGAATTTTCCCGCCTCAGTTTTATAAATCATATCTGAATGATCCTTCCGGACCATCTTCATATGCGTCGGAACAACAATAACATCGGCTTTGTAGATTTTATGAAATTCCTCTGCCTCGGTCGCTGCAGTTCCCGTCATCCCTGCTAGTTTTTTGTACATCCTGAAATAATTCTGGAGTGAGACTGTTGCCAATGTTTTTGATTCTTTTTGAATGGAGACGTTTTCTTTCGCTTCAATTGCTTGGTGCAGTCCTTCTGAAAATCTCCTGCCCTGAAGAAGCCTACCGGTAAATTCATCAACAATAATAACCTCGTTATCTTTCACAATATAGTCCTTATCAAGCTTGAAAAGCGTAGATGCCTTAAGTGCCGCCTCTATGTGATAGAGCGTGTCAAAATCTTTTTCATAGATATTACTTACATTGAGCATTGACTCAATTTTTCTTACTCCTGCGTCGGTAAGATTTGCGGTACGGAGTTTCTCATCAATGATGTAGTCGGTTTTTTGGTCAAGACCTTTTACAATTTGAGCATAACGGTAGTATTTGGAAACATCCTCATCAAATGGAGCAGAAATAATATGGGGTGTCCGTGCCTCATCAATAAGAACAGAGTCTGCTTCATCGATAACCGCAAATTGGAATCCTCGCTGCACTAAATCTACCGACCGCTGTGCCATGTTGTCACGGAGATAGTCAAATCCGAATTCACTATTGATTCCATACGTAACATCAGCAAGATATGCTTCCCTTCTTGAAACTTCTTTTAAATGGGAAAGCCTCCAATCCTGCACTTCCTTATCGTTAAAATCCGGATCATATATGAATGATTTGTCAGAAATAATGGCAGAAGTAGTAAGTCCCAAAAAATGATAGACGGTTCCCATCCAACCGGCGTCACGTCGGGCAAGATAATCATTCACGGTAACCAAGTGCGTTCCTTTTCCTTCCAACGCATTCAGATACAAGGCGGTTGTTGCGGAAAGTGTTTTTCCTTCTCCGGTTTTTTGCTCTGCAACTTTTCCTTCATGGAGCGAAATACCCGCAATAAGCTGAACATCAAAATGACGTTGATTCAGAACCCTGCGGGAAGCTTCCCTTACCAGCGCAAAAGCCCACGGCAGAACGTCATTTAAGGATTGTTTTCCGGACTGAACGCTTTCTTTTAACTCTTTTGTCTCCTTGGGAAAATCTTTGTCTTTTAAGAGTCGCGCTTTGTCCTCCAGTTTATTTATTTCTTCAACTTTTGTACGAATCCTCGTAATTTCGCGCTCATTGAAATCGAATAGTTTTTTTAGAAAACCAAGCATAGAAGAAATTTATTTCATAAAATATTCTTGAGGTATAACAAGAATCTTTACCGCGGTATAGGTATTATCTTTTTCGTTTCCTGTTTTTTTGACTACAAAATGAATCGTGTCTCCTTCTTTTATTTTTGAAAACCCTGCGGTCTCTGCCCCAAGAGTTTTAACATTCACCATTTGCTGTTTTGTTGTTGTCTCAATCTCAAGAGTGTAGTTGTCCTTATCCGAAGAAATAACCTTTAAGGCAAAATTGCTTTTATCCACTTCAGTTATTTTTCCTGATTTGACCAAAAACATTTCGTCAACATAGATAGTATTTGCAGTAATGACTTTATCGTTCTCAACGCCTGTAGTAATAATGAATGATCCTTTTTTGATATCGGAAGATTTTATCTCTTTTGCTTGAGTACCTGTTATCTGATAATACTTTGTCAATGCATCATCAAGTTTTATTTGGTATTCCACATCATTTTCATCTTTTATTTTTATCGTAGAATCTGACGTGGAAGTGACAAATCCGCTTACCGCTTTGTTATTTCGTTCACGAAGTTCCGCAACTTTAGTAGCAATTTTTTCCTTAAGATTTTGAATATCTTTTTCCTCTATGGTAGCCGTCGGCGAAATAATTGAGGACGAAGTTGCAGTTTTTAATTGTCCTAATACGACATTGGAAGTAACAAACCCAATTAAAATGACTAAAAGAAATGATAGTAAGGTTTTTTTCATAGTTGTGCACTGAAATAATTAATACGCATTTCTTTTTCCTGTGACCGTAACAATTTATTCTGAGGATAAACACTTATCCTTATCACATTTTCCCCAAGCGCAAGAGGAAAATCGACCGAAAACTGTTCTTGATCATTTTTCATTACTATCTCTTTTATAGGTGATTGAATGATAATTAAAGAGTTCTTTGTAAAACTTCCTTTTATCGTTATCGTATTTTTATAGACGATACTCCTGTCTGCAGGTTCCGTAACTTCAAGTTGTTGAACATCGCCATTTTTCGCTTGTGATGTCTGGTTTTTTTCTAAAGGAGTAATCGTTTTGTTTTTTTCCAAAAGTCTTTCTTTGTTTTTAGTGATAAGAAAAATTGCTACGATGCTTCCAAGAACAATACCAAAAACAATTGCAATAATAGCTTCTTTTTTCATAGGCGTAGGTAAGTATTAATTATACCCTAATCCATAACAATGTGTTTGAGTTCGTTGGGAATCTCCTGAATGAGATTGTCTATATTATACCAATACCCTTTTGTCTTAGACAACAGATCCGCAGTCCTTTTTAAAAGGATTGACGCATAAAGCGCGGATTCAAACGGGTCTTGTTTCGCAAAAAATGAAACGCAAAGTCCTCCAAGAACATCCCCTGTTCCTCCTTTCGTAAGTCCCGCATTCCCTCCTTCGACAATGTATGTTTTTTTTCCATCGGAAATGATGTCGCTTATTGCCTTAAGAAGAATGATTGCATTATGTTTTTTTGCCGTATCTTTTACGTATTGCGCTTTTTTATCTATAGGAAAAGTGTGCAGATTTATTTTGAACATTCGCTCGAACTCTATCTGATGCGGAGTAATGATTGCAGGATGTTTTAAGGTGTTCAACCATTTTGGATCCATCATTTGGAGACTCCCGGCGTCAAAAACAAATTTTTTATCAGGGAACCGTTCAATGAGATGTTTTGTTAATGAATAAGTGTATTTTGCTTCATCCGACTCCCCTCTCGTCATTCCCGGACCAATCAATACTGCGTCATCTTCTTTTATATAGTGTTCTAATTCGCTGTGTGGAATAACAATCCCATTTAAGAATTTTTTCTTTAGTGAAGTAATGATGTCATTGTTCTCTTTTGTGGAAGAATAATGCACGATATCGGCAAAATGGGAGGAAACTTCCGCTGCCCAGATGGATGCGGCATGGAAAAGTGATGACCCTCCAATGACTAAAACTTTTCCGTTCTGACCCTTGTGGCTTTCTTTTTTAGGCAATTGAATCTTCTTAAAAATTTCTTTAACTTTTTTAGTATCTGATGTTTTTATGCTAATCGGCATATTATTCATTATTAATTAACGAATGACGAATTAATAATATTGAATAACTCGCAAATCCGTTAACTCGTTAATAAAAAATAATTAATCAATTATAAGTGCTATAATTCTACAATATGGGAATAACTCATTTACAACTCCGGAAATTGTTTTCAGATTTTTGGAAATCAAAGGAACACAAAGAGATTCCTCCTATTCCCCTCGTCCCTCAAAATGACCCTACAACGCTTTTTACCGGTTCGGGAATGCAACAACTAGTCCCGTATCTTCTTGGCGAACCTCACCCATTGGGAAAGAAATTATACAACATCCAGCCTTGTATAAGAGTACAAGACATCGAAGAAGTAGGAGATAATCGTCATGATACATTTTTTGAGATGATGGGAAATTGGTCGCTCGGCACATATTTCAAGAAAGAGCAACTTGCTTGGTTTTGGGAATTTTTGACCAAAGAATTGAAGCTTCCTAGGGAAAAATTGTACGTAACCGTATTTGCCGGAACAAAAAATTTGCAGGAAGATACTGAGTCATATGAAGTTTGGAAATCATTGCGAATTCCTGAGAAAAAAATATTCAAGTACGGTCCGGAAAAAAACTGGTGGTCACGGGCGGGAGTTCCAGACAATATGCCTGCCGGCGAACCAGGTGGACCTGACAGCGAAGTGTTTTATGAATTTACCGATGTCAAACACGATCCAAAATATGGAAAAGAATGTCATCCAAACTGCGACTGTGGACGATTCCTTGAGATAGGAAATTCCGTTTTCATGCAGTACAAAAAAAATAAGGATGGTTCGTTTTCAGAACTGCCGAATAAAAATGTGGATTTTGGAGGAGGCCTGGAACGGATACTTTCCGTACTCAACAATAATCCTGATATTTTTTTGACAGATGTTTTTTACCCTATCATCAAATCCCTTGAACAAAGCACAGGCAAATCCTATGAAGAACCCTTAAATAAACCATCTATGAGAATCATTGCCGATCACATGAAAACGGCGATTGGTATTATTGTAAGTGGCGTTACTCCATCGAACAAAGAACAAGGGTATGTTTTACGACGGCTCTTACGGAGAGCGGCAGTCAAGATGCATCTTTTAACGAGAATGCGTATTCAACCGTCTCATTTTATATCAATATGCCAATCAACTCTAAAAACGTATCAATCCGTCTATTTTGATTTTGAAAAAGATATTAAAAAAGTACAGCCTGTTATTGAAGATGAAATGAACCGGTTCAGTAAAACGTTGGAAAACGGACTGAAAGAAGTACATAAAATCAAGGAAGTTGACGGAAAAATTGCATTTGATCTGTATCAAACATTCGGTTTTCCGCTTGAGATTACCGAAGAGTTATTTAAGGAAAAAGGTCAACGGATTGATAAAAAACAATTTACATTGGAGTTTGAAAAACACAAAAATCTTTCACGGACTGCATCGGCCGGCAAATTCAAAGGCGGTCTCGCCGATCATAGTGAACAGACATTAAAATATCATACCGCTACCCACCTCCTCCATCAGGCATTGTTTGACGTATTGGGACAAGACATCCGTCAGGAAGGTTCAAATATTACTGTTGAACGGTTGCGGTTTGATTTTTACTCCGGAAAAAAACCAATTAACGAGGAAATGAAAAAAGTCGGTGAAATTATTAATAAAAAAATAAAGGAATCAATTCCTGTTTCATTCAAAATAATGCCGAAGGAAGAAGCGCTGAAACTTGGTGCTCGTTCGTTCTTCCGAGAAAAATATCCCGATATGGTAAAAGTGTATTCTGTAGGAGATTATTCAAAAGAATTTTGTGGGGGCCCCCATGTACAAAATACTAAAGACATTGGGAAAATTGAGATCTACAAATTTGAAAAGATTGGGAGTAATTTATATCGAGTCTACGCTAAATAAGACGTATTAGACTATTTTTTGGCCAAATATTTATTGGCAAAATAAACACTTACGATTACCAATGCTGACCCTATAAATTCCGGCATCCCAAATAACTCACGATAGAGAAACAAACCAAGAAACAGCGAAAAAATATTTTCGCTTAATAATATCTGACTTCCTATAACAGGATGGATATGCTGAAAAGCAAACGTTTCAAATTTTGTTGAGAGAATATTTCCAAAACCACCGATCACTAAACCAGCCATAACTATTGGATTCAGCACGTTTTGAAGCACAAATGGCTCCTTATATCCCAGTGCGAAAATTAAGTTGGTAACGCAAGCTATTCCCATGGTAATAAGGGTAATTTCGGTATTGTTGAGATGTTTTGACAACATGCGCCTCCCGATAAAAAATAACCCCAGAAGTGCTGCAGAAACAAGGACATAGAACTCCCCTCTTCCGAATTGGGAAAGGGAAAATCCGTATGACTTGCCTGCAATGAATGAAATACCGATAAGAGACAGAAAAAGAAAAAATATAATGATTGGTTTTATTTTTTCCTTAAAAAAAACGAGAGAATATAAATATGTAAACAAGGGGGCAACCCCAAGTATTACTGAAATATTCAAAAGCTTTGCTTCAAGCGCTCCCAACGTCACAAAATAAACAAACATGCCAAACCCTCCAAACCCCATCATAAACAGAATGAGCCAATCCTTCAACGACGTTTTTTGTATGATCCTTATTCGAATCTTTTTTCCAAATACCGATAAGCCAATAACGAATCCAAAGCCTATTCTTAGATATATTTGCGTAAAAGTATCAAATCCCTGGTGGAGAAATCTTACTGCGACATTCATCGATGCATATAAGAATGCAACGCCTACAAGTGCGCAAATTGCTTTCAATCGGAGCGATTCTTTCACATCCATTTAATTGTAAAAAAACTTGCATTTAATTATAATGAACCCTGTATGAAAAAATCAATTATTGTATTTTCCGATTTCGAAAAAATGGATATGAGAGTCGGTGAAGTCAAAGAAGCTTCTTTGGTTGAAGGATCAAAAAACCTTATCAAGATCAAAGTTGATCTTGGAGAAGACTATGGAATCGTTGAAATTCTTTCAGGACTGGCAAAATGGTATACGCCTGAAGATATCGCAGGAAAAAAATATGCGTTTTTGGCAAACCTTGAACCAAAACAAATGATGGGAATGAATTCAAACGGGATGGTCCTTGTTGCTGATGATGCCGAAAAACCGGTGCTCCTCGCCGTTGACAATAACCTAAAAAACGGTCTAGTTATTAGATAAATTTATTTACAGTTGACAATTATTAAGTTTTTATCTATAGTTTTCCAATATGCCAAAATTAAGAAAAACTCCAACAATTCCCTTATTACCTCACCAAGATCCAGTTTTTAAAGCTGCACCACAAAATACAAATATCCTCTATGTTTTACTCGTTATCGTAGCCTTGTTTTCAGTCTATCTGTTCTTCAAAGTCCGGAACCTTGAACAACGTATTACGGCAGGAGTAGCAGCACCCTCAACTCAAGGACAACAGGCGTCTCCGCTATCAGTGGATAATCTTAAGAAATATGCAAAAGATCTCGGACTTAATACGGGAAAATTCAACAGCTGTTTAGATTCAGGAGGTAAAAAATCTCCCGTTGATGCGGATGAAAGCTATGGTGCAAGTCTTGGAGTTCAAGGAACACCTGGATTTTTTGTGAATGGCCGATTTTTCGCCGGGGCATTTCCTTTTGAGTTTTTTAAGGAGGTCATTGACAAGGAAATAGCTGGAACCGCAAGCAATAATTGCACGGATTATTCTCCCACTCTCCAAAGATATTGTCAAGATGCTCAAAATAAGGCTTTTGATCCGGTACCGAAAAAGGTTGAATTAGGAAATGCTCCATCAGAGGGAGCTTCTAATCCAAAAGTAACTCTTGTAGAATTTTCGGATTTCCAGTGTCCATTTTGTATACGCGCCTACCCAACGGTAAAAAAAATACTGGATACCTATAAAAACGAGGTGCGATTATATTACAAACAATATCCATTAACGAATCTTCACCCCTTTGCACAAAAAGCGGCTGAGGCGTCACTCTGCGTCCTTGAACAAGGTGGACAAGACAAATTCTGGAAGTTTCACAATAAGCTCTTCGAACTTCAATCCCAAGGATAAAAGTGTGATCCCAACCGGACTCGAACCGGTGTTTACAGGATGAGAACCTGCCGTCCTAGACCGCTAGACGATGGGACCATTTCATTCAGTTAAAACTTGACTTTCAATCAAAAATATAGTACTATTTTACCATTAATCCCCAAGCAAATAATGTGAAAATGTGGGGATCATTTTTTTTGACTCTATATGAAAAAAAATCAATTAACTAAGGAGGGTTTTGAGAATCTGCAAAAGGAGCTCAAAAACCTTACTGAAACAAAGAAACCTCAAGCGGTTGAACGCCTTTCAAAAGCCCGCGCAATGGGAGATCTGTCTGAAAACAGTGAATATACTGCTGCAAAAGAGGATTTATCTTTTGTTGAAGGAAGAATACAGGAAGTCGAGGAGATACTAAAGACCGCAGAAGTAGTCACAAATCACAATGGAAACCATACCGTAGATGTCGGCGTTACGGTTACTGTTGAAGCTGATGGAAAACAAGATGAATTCCATATTGTAGGAGAATTTGAGGCAGATCCCATGAATAAAAAACTTTCACATACGTCCCCTATTGGAAAAGCTTTATTGGGTAAAAAAATCGGTGATTTAGTGGAAGTTGCAATTCCTGCAGGAAAAATACAGTACAAGATTCTTGAAATTAAGTAGTCTGACTCGAAAATAGCTTCTTTAATATTGAAAATGCCCTGTCCACGTCTTTATTCTCCAAGATTATGGTTAATTCCGTATAGGACGAAACCACTTCAATCACGTTGATACCGCCCCAAGCAAGCGATTTCAAGAAAAAATAATAGAGGCCAGGCGAATATACATTACTTGTGGGAAGATGGATCGTAACCGACGAAAGATCAATCATCTCTGAAACAACCCTTTCAGGAGTCAATATCTCTTTTATCTGTTGATAAAGATCATTGCTTGCGATAATGGTTGTTTCAAAAACACCTTCGGTAATCGTCATGAAATATTGCTCTTCCTGTTCCGCAATCTTAATAAGGTTTTTGTGCATATTTACGGTAAATTCCGTATTGGATATCACAAATTCGATGAGATTGGAGCGCACGATCAAATCGTTATTTGAATGCACGATTTTCTTGAGCGTATTACCAGGTCTAAATTTCTTTGATAATCTCCGGAGGGCCATTAAGATCGCTCCTTCTTGTACATCTTTCAATAGTCGCCGTTCCACTTCAGGTTTTATTTTACGGGCGAGCGCAGAATAATTAATAATTCCTTCATTGAGAGCGTCTTCCAGAAAAGGAGAAGCTGAAATAATCTGCTCAACGGTTTCAGGAATAGTAATCATGATGTTTAAATTTTAACATATTATATCAATTTTGTAAATAATGTTTAAAAAATTGACATTTCTTCTTTTAATAAATAAAATTCAGATTCATGATACCGGAACAACAAATACGTAGGATGCAAATTAATGAGACTCTTTTTAGAGAAGGTCAACAAGCTCTAAATCCAAAATATAAAAATAGAGGTGTCGTATTTTCAAGAAATGAACAATTAGCATATGCTGAACGTATAGCAAGTTCTGGTATTCATTACATTGAAATTAGCTCTCCAGTAAGATCTCAATATGGATTGGAAACTGCAAGACAACTTGTTGAGTTGACACGAAATACACCAAACACGGAGATAGCTGTACACGGTAGGACTACCGTTGAAGATATCGATGCATTTTTAGCAACTGGTGCAAATCGATTACATTTATTTCGCGGAACCTCACAAGAAAACCGCAATGGAAACGGTAATAAATCGATTGATCAGATCATATCAGAAACTATTAGAGCAATTGAGTACGCTCGATCGAAAAAAAATGGATTATTTATTAGATTTGGGGCTGAGGATGCTTTTAGAACACCAATAGAGGATCTCGAAAGAGTTGTTATGACTTTAGCGCCGTATGTAGACTTATTTAGTTTACCAGATACCACAGGTAGAGCTATACCGAGTCCTGAGTACAAACAGGAAATTTCACAATTATCCGTCTATGAAATTGTGGAATATATAAAAGAACTCACAGGCAAAGGAATTCAGTTTCATGGCCATAACGATTCAGGACTTGCTCTTGCCAATTATCTTGCGGCACTTGCAGCAGGTGCCGAGGTTTTTGATACTTCAATCTATCATTTAGGCGAAAGAAATGGAATACCTTCGGCAAAAGACTTAATATTAGCGTTAAGAACAAAAAAAAATGCAAAACTTCTTGAATCGCTTTATGATGTAAATGAATTACATCGGTTGGATCAAGATGTTGCTGTAAAGTTTGATCAAGACTTGCCGCCTAATGATCTTTTTGGTCCAAATATTACTGCGGACACTTCAGGCGTTCACGTAGCTGCTTCACTTAATCACCATGAAGCGTATGATGCTAGTAATTATGAAAGAGAAAGACTCATTGTTTGGGCATCAGCTGTTACCGGTAAAGCCGCTGTTGCCAATAGAGCAGTTCAATTACAACTTATTCCTTCTTTAGTAGAATTGAAAAGAGATGAGCAGTTAAAAATTAGAATATTGTCTATCGCACTCGAGGCCGCCATGATAATACAAGAAAGAGCAAAAGTTTCTGGAGATATATCTCCAGAACAAGCTGATCAAATTATAAGAGACCAATTTCAATCATATTAGTATAAATTAGATTAACATTTGTTAAATTCCTAACATTTTATTCAGATTTTGTTAATTATAGCTAAAAATTTGTAATTTGAATTTGTATTATATATTATTACAACGTTATAAATTCAATTTTTTATAATGAAAACAACATGCCCAATCTGCGACGCAAAACTGACTCTTCAAAAAAACACTGAAGAGTCAGAGATTATCAGTTGTTCCGAATGCCACACTCGTCTTGTCGTAGCGCAAATGAAAGGTGCTTTTGCTACCCTCGAAGAAGCTCCAAAAGTGGAAGAAGACTGGGGAGAATAACCATGATAACCATAGGACTGCTCCACTCTACAATCCGTGGGGATGAGAAACTGATTCTTGAGGCAGCAAAAAAAAGAAAGGTTAAAGTCAAACTCATAGATGTTCGTTATGAAGTATTTAATCGCGAAACGTATAAAGCTGATTTTGATATTGCGCTCGAACGGTGTGTGTCAACGATAAAAGGAACTCATGCTACGCGTTTTTTTGAATCATTGAGTATTCCGGTAATCAACTCTTCTGCCGTGGCAACGATATGCGAAGATAAGTTTCTGACTTCTTTGATGCTACAAAAATCAAAAGTTTCCACACCTTCTTTTGCAATGGTATTTACCGAAGAACAAGCTCTGGAAGCAATCAAGGAACTTGGAGGGTTTCCGGTCGTGATCAAGCCTCCTCTTGGATCATGGGGTCGGCTTTTGGCAAAAATAAACGATAGCGATAGCCTTGAGGCGGTCCTTGAACATAAAGATGTGTTGGGATCTCCTCACCAAAAGGCATTTTATATCCAAAAATATGTAAAGAAACCGGGGAGGGATATCCGTTCATATGTCATCGATGGAAAAACAATATGTGCAATCTATCGTAATTCTCCCCACTGGATTACTAATACGGCACGTGGAGGTGTCGCAACAAACTGCCCGGTCACCCAGGAACTGGCAAGCTTATCCGAAAAAGCTGCAAAAGCAATCGGAAAAGGAATTCTATCCATGGATATATTCGAAACCGAAGAAGGTCTTCAAATCAATGAAGTAAATCATACGACCGAATTTAAAAATTCGGAAAAGCCTACCGGAGTAAGTATTTCTGGTGCAATGGTCGATTATTGTGTTAAAATAGTGAGAGCTCTATGATTACAGTATCAATATATGGCGCATCAGGATACGCTGGTGGAGAAATCCTCCGTATTCTTCTTGGTCATCCAAAAGTAAAAATACAACAAGTCACCTCAAGACAGTTCGCACATCAACCAGTCGTAATGGTTCATCCCAACTTGAGAAAGCGAACCGATCTCATTTTTTCAAATCCTGAAGAATTGAAAAAATGCGATGTTCTTTTTGTCGCTCTTCCTAACTGTGAATCAATGAAACTTATGCCAAAATTGAAAACTATTGCAAAAAAAATCATCGATCTTGGAGCAGACTATAGGATACATGATAAAGCGAATTTTGAACATTGGTATCATCAAAAACATATCAATCCCGAAATGCTCTCAAAATTTGTGTACGGAATTGCGGAACTTCATCGAAACGAGATCAAAAAGGCTTCGTATGTTTCTTGCGGCGGGTGTGAAGCAACCGTTTCCATCTTAGCTCTCTACCCTCTCGTCAAACATAACCTTATAGAAGAGAGAATGATAATCGATGCAAAAATGAGTAGTTCGCAAGCAGGACTCAAACCATCATTTTCTTCTCATCATCCTGAACGCGCAGGCGTCGTCCGATCGTACAAACCGACAGGACACCGGCATACCGTAGAAATCATACAAGAACTTTCTCCATTCAAAAAAAAACTTGATGTCGCAATCACCGCAACTGCCCTTGATATAGTAAGGGGATTATTGGTCACCATTCACGCAACACCGAAAAAAGCAGTTACTGAAAAAGAGGTATGGAAAGCGTACCGAGCAGAATACGGAGACGAACCGTTTATCCGCATTGTGAAGGAACGACAGGGAAATTACCGGTTTCCTGAACCAAAGATCCTTCAAGGTACAAACTACTGCGATATCGGATTCGAGATGGATCAGGTCTCAAAGCGTCTGGTAGTCATTGCGGCAATCGATAATCTGGTAAAAGGAACGGCTGGCCAGGCAGTTCAGGCAATGAACATCATGTTTGGTTATCCGGAAACACTCGCATTAGAATTTTCTGGTCTTCATCCCGTATAACTCCTATGATTCTCGTTAAGGTAGGCGGCGGAAAAACAATCAACTGGGATTTTATCGCAGAAGACATAAAATCATTACAAAAGAAGGAAGAGATCATTCTTGTTCATGGCGCAAGTGTAAAACGTGACGAGATCGCAAAGAAATTAGGGAGCCCGACAAAAACAGTCATTTCCCCATCGGGTATATCAAGCGTCTATACCGACGAAAAAGCTCTTGAGATTTTCTTGATGGTATACTCTGGACTTGTCAATAAACAGATTGTTGCAACGCTTTTAAAACATGGAGTAAATGCAGTCGGCCTGTCTGGTGTTGACGGAAAATTATGGCAGGCAAAAGCAAAAAAAGAACTCATGATACAGGAAGGTAAAAAAGTAAAATTAATAAAGGATAATCGGACGGGCAGGGTTGAGAAAATAAATACAAAACTCATGAAGATTCTGTTGAAAAATAACTTTGTTCCGGTCATTTCGGCGCCGGCAATCAGTTACGAAAACGACATCGTCAATACCGACAATGACTGGGCAGCAGCAGTTACCGCAGGATCTCTTCAAGTAAAAAAACTGGTGTATTTATTTGAAGCGCCTGGACTCTTAAAGAACTATAAGGACGAATCAACGCTCATTAAAAAAATTCAAAAAACAAAATTGTCTGAATATTTACAATATGCCCAAGGGAGGATGAAGAAGAAACTGCTCGGTGTCCAAAAAGCGCTTGAACTGGGCGTTTCTCATATTTACTGGGGAGACGGAAGAATTAAAAATCCTCTTACTTCTGTCCTATTAGGCAAAGGAACAATTATTAACTAATATCTATGAAAGACTATCAATTTTTGCAGCAAAAATGTATCCTCAATACCTATCCAAATAGAGGGTTAACGCTGGTAAAAGGAAAAGGCGTATATCTTTATGATCTTGCCGGAAAAAAATACTTAGACATGATGAGTAATTACGGAGTCAGTATTTTCGGATACAATCATCCTAAAATCAATAACGCGATCAGCCTCCAATTAAAAAAATTGGTCAATCTTCATGGAAGTTTCAACAACGACGTCAGATCGATTGCGGCAAAGGAACTGATTGAGCGGTGCGGAGACACCTTCAGTCAGCTCTATTTTTCCAATTCAGGTGCGGAGGCAATTGAAGCGGCGCTCAAGTTTATCGCTATCGCAACCGGGAAGAAAAAAATTATTGCCTGTGAACACAGTTATCACGGAAAAACACTCGGAGCCCTATCCTTAACTTACGGAGACAAATACCGAAAACCATTCGAACCCTTTGCGTGGAAAACGGTTTTTGTTGAGTATGGGAATGTTGCCAGTCTTGAAAAAGCAATCGACAAAAACACCGCTGCGTTCATCCTTGAACCGGTGCAAGGAGAAGGCGGGTTACTTACCCCTCAAAAAGGATACCTGCAAAAAGTAAAAAATCTTTGTAAAAAACGCGGAATACTTCTCATATTTGATGAAATCCAGTCAGGAACCGGAAGAACCGGAAAGTTTCTGGCGAGTCAGTGGGAACGGGTATCGCCCGATATTCTTTGTCTTGGGAAGGGACTTGCCGGTGGTCTTCCGATTGGAGCAACTCTGGTTACCAAAGAAATCGCCGAAAAAATTCCGAGAAATATTCATACGTCAACATTCGGCGGAAATCCCTTAACCAGTGCCGGGATTGTAGCTACGCTCAAGCTATTGGATCAAAAACGGCTCATGCATATCCAATCGATGGGAATATATTTCCGGAAAAAACTGCAAACAATAACATCGGATCTCGTTGGAGAAGTTCGCGGTAAAGGATTGATGATCGGACTCGAAATAAAGAATAATAAACGGAATGATGTGTTACGGCTGTTGCAACAAAATGGAATCCTGGCGATTCCTGCGGGAGAGACAGTAGTCCGATTTCTCGCTCCTTACATTATCGAAAAAAAACAGATTGATGAGATGATCATAATCCTAAGAAAGATTCTAGGTAGTCTTTAGCTTTAATCATTAGTCTTAAGCGTCAATATGTGCAGATTTCTTTTATTAAAATCTAATAAACGTATCAATCCTCAACCTTTCTTAGTGGAATTTGCAGTAATGGCAGAAAAAAGTAAGGCAACTGACGGAGACTGGCAAGGTGACGGGTGGGGATTTTCCTGGCTCGACAGAAAAAATAAATGGAATCTATACCGTTCGTTAAAACCTGTCTGGAAAGACCAGTCTTCATTTAAGCTCTTTCCCAATACATCGATGTGTCTTATTCATGCGCGTAGCGCCACCTTTCCACAACATAAGGGAAATATTGAATTTAATCAACCGTATTTGAAAAACACCTATGCATTTGTTTTCAATGGACATTTGAAAGGCGTCACGCTCTCTATTCCGGGAAAAATCGGTGCAGAAAAAATCTGGCTTCTATTGCAGAAAACACTCAAAGAAAAAAAACCCGTTGAAGCATTGGAAAAAGTCAAAAATACTTTAAAAAAAAATACGAAACAAATCCAGGCTCTCAATATCGGTTTCTCAGACGGGAAAAAAATCTACGCACTCTCATATTATACAAATCACCCTGAATATTATCGTCTAAAATACTTTAAAACGAAAACATTATCTATTATTTCTTCTGAACCCATCGGCGGCTATAATTTCAACAAAACTACATCAGGATCAATTCTTTCGTTTTAGATAGCTGCAATGTAGTAAAATAATTAGATATGATCTGGGTTGACCGCGAGGCAAAAAAATTAATAGAACGCAAACTTCCTTTGGAATGGGTAGACGATATGAAAACTCCATCCGGAAGGATTCATGTCGGATCCTTGAGGGGAGTACTTGTTCATGATCTTATATACAAAGCGCTCAAGGAACAAGGTGTAAATACCCACTTTTCATACGTTTTCAACAATATGGATCCTATGGATGGAATGCCTACTTACTTGGATAAAAAATGGGAACAGTATATGGGAATGCCGTTGTACAAAATCCCCTCTCCGGAAAAAGGATTCAGGAATTTTGCTCATTATTATGCAAGTGAGTTCGCGGAAGTTTTTAACTCAATTAATTGTCACCCCGAAATTATCTGGTCATCCGAACTCTATAAGTCGGGAAAAATGAATGACGTAATCAAACTTATTTTAAATAACGCGGATAAAGTCCGTGATATCTATAAAAATATTGCAAAAACAGAACGAGCTCCCACATGGTTTCCTTATAATCCGATTTGTCAAAAATGCGGGAAAGTCGGAACCACCAATGTTTTTAAATGGGACGGTATCTATGTCTATTACCGCTGCGAACTCCATATGGTTGATTGGGCAACCGGCTGCGGATACAAAGGTAAAGTTGAGCCGATTAATGAAAACGGGAAATTGCCCTGGAAGCTTGATTGGCCAGCTCACTGGAAAGTAATCGGTGTTACGGTCGAAAGTTCAGGTAAGGATCATATGTCCTCCGGCGGCTCATATGATATGGCAGCTCATTTTTGTAAAGACATACTTGAGATCGAACCACCTGAAGCAATGGGCGGATATGAATGGTTTACCATTGGTGGAAAGAAAATGTCTTCATCAAAAGGAATAGGAACTTCTGCAAGGGAGGCTTCTCAAATTTTGCCGCCGGAAGTGTTCCGCTTTTTATTAGTCCGAACGCACATAGAAACTCATCTTGATTTCAACCCTTATGGTGAAACAATTCCGAATCTTTTTGATGATTATGACCGCTGCTTAAATGCATATTTTCTTAAAATTGAAAATGCCATTCCAAAAGGAAAACAAGGGGAAGTCATTGAAGATTTTGCCCGGATCGTCGAATTATCAGCCGTACGCTCCCTTCCAAAAAAAAGAATCATGCTCCCCCGTTTCCGGACTGTGGTGAATTTATTGAAAAACAAAACAGATGTTATCGGTTTTTTTAACAAACAAAAAGGCTCAAAATTGACTGATGCTGAACGCGCAATTCTTGAAGAGCGATTGGCATTTGCAAAACTCTACCTTGAAAATGATTCGGCTGAAAAAAATAAGGGCGAATCTGAAAAAATTACCTCATTTGTCTTTTCGGAGAAACAAAAATTATTTCTTTCACTTTTTCAGAAAAAATTAGAATCATTGTCTTCCCCTTCACGAGATGAGATCCAGAATACCATCTTCTCGATTTTAAAAACCAACAATTTAAAACCAAAAGAAGTTTTTCAGGGATTTTATCAGGCAGTCTTGGAAAAAGATTTCGGGCCTAAGGCTCCTGACGTCATTTTGGATTTCGGTACCAAAAAAATTATGGATCTTTTTCAAAAAGCGCTAAGTAAAAAAGGCGTCGCTACTTCTGGAGAAACATCTTCTTATTTATTTCCTCGACTAAATGACACAAGTATTTTTTCTATAGACAGCGAGGTCGCAGAAAAATTTCCTTCAATCACTATAGGGATTGCTGTTATCAAAGGCGTAACTATCACAAAAACTAATGAAGACTTGAATAAACGTATCCAAGACTTTGTTTCTGGTCAAAATCATCTTACCAACGAAATTATTTCTTCTTACCCTGAAATACAGAGTTACCGGAGAATATACAAGGAAATGGGTATCGATTGGCATTCCAGACGGCCTTCCCCGGAAGCGCTCTTGCGAAGGATTGCTTTGAAAAAAGGGCTCTATCAAATTAATACCTGTGTTGATGCATATAATCTTGTGGTTATGAAAAACAGGGTTTCCTCAGGGGCATTCGATCTCGACAAGATTGCATTTCCCACGATCCTCCGTCACCCAAAACAGGAAGAAGAAATACTTTTGATCGGAGATACAGAACCAACGAAATATGACGCAAAAGAACTTGCTTACTTTGATCAAACGGGAGGGTACAACATCGATTTTAATTACCGCGACGCACAGAGAACTTCTGTAACGGAAAAAACAAAAAATCTATTAATCAATATCGAAGGAATATACGATATTGGAAGAGCAATGGTTGAAAAGACATTGAAGGAAACGATTGAAGTAATCACTGCGTATTGCGGCGGTAAAACAACTTCAGCTGGGATAATAACCGCTTCATTTAAAATCTAACCGTAATTTTCTCCCGGGTTTGTGACAAAAATATCATGAGGATGACTTTCGGTAAGTGAAGCTTGTGATATCGGAATGAATCTCGTTTTTTTGTGCAATCCTTCAATATTTTTTGCTCCTACATAATACATTCCTGACTTAATACCTCCTATAGCCTGACCGACAATTTCTTTCACCGTTCCTTTAATCGGTACCATAGCCTCTACCCCTTCTGCAACAAGTACTCTGTCCTTGTAACTTTTTCCATGGAATTCGCTTTCGGACTTTATCTTCGTTCCTTTTTTCATCGCACCGATCGAACCCATTCCCCGGTATTCCTTGAACAAATAAACTGATTGCCTATCGTTAAGAATGCTCCTGAATCTGTGTGGGACAAATTCTTTTTTTAGTTTAATAATTTTTCCCGGTGCTTCATTTGTTGAAGCGAAAAAACTACCCATCATGACCGAACTTGCACCGGCAGCCAGTGCTTTAACCATATCTCCGGAATATTTTATTCCCCCGTCGGCGATGACCGGAACACGGAATTTCCCAGCAATCCGCGTAGTCTCTTTGATTGCGCTTATCTGCGGTACTCCCATTCCGGAAATGATTCTTGTCGTACATATGGCTCCCGGCCCCATTCCCACCCGCAACCCATCCACACCGGCTTTCATTAAAGCTAAAGCTCCCTCTTCTGTTGCAACATTTCCTGCAATAAGCTCAAGTCTTGGAAATAATTTTTTTATTTCCTTAATTGTCTCTATGATTATTTTTGTAAATCCATGAGCAGAATCAATGACAATGACATCGACATTTTCTTTTACTAATGCACTCAACCGTTCCCTATACCCTGAACTCACTCCTATTGCAGCACCGACCAGTAGTTTTTTTTGCTTTACTTTTTTTACTTCATTCGCCTGTTGACTTACCGTCAAATTACGATGAATGATCCCTATACCTCCTATTGATGCGAGAGCGATTGCCAATTCTGACTCAGTCACCGTATCCATAGGTGAAGACACTAAAGGGATTTTGATCGAAATTTTTTTAGTAAGTTTTGTCTCAAGATTGATATCTTTTCTTTCGAAATCACTGTAACCAGGCAAAAGAAGGACATCGTCAAAGGTGATTGCAACATTTGTTAAAAAAAAGCCTTTATTGTTTTTTATTGACATACAAACATTATATAATTTCGTTAACCTGGATGCGGTGCTGCAGTATATGCTGCAAGGTCACTCACCATTACGATATTATCGAAACCTCTTTCTATAACTTGTCTCCTTAAATCATATATTGAATTTGCCCCATTGTCTGCCAACATGAGACCCGCAAACATGCGTAACGTTTGCAATCGTTGGACCATTGACATTTCTGCCAACTGGGCTTTCGAATAATTCCCGACTCCCTCATTATTTCTCACGTTTCCCCCCCTTGTTAATCTTGTTGCCGCTTTTTCTGGATACAATGCCGATTCAATTAATTGGGTAAAAACACTCGCGCTCCCGTGATACGGTTGAACCAGATTGCCATTGCTGTCCAAAACATATAAACCTCCGCACTCAATTGTTCCTCCAAAAACCTGCCTGTCTTTTGATACAAAATCGAGTAACGGCGCTACAGCAAGAACCCCTGAACCACCACCTTCTATCCCAACCGCTACGTCATTGAATTCCTTTTGAAGATACAGTTGATATAAAAGACTCAATCCCGTATATGCTCCACCTGCTCCAAGCGAATCACAGTTTTCCCCTCCTCCGTGACCGACACCCATTTCGTCAATCCGTATATTTGGTTTTATTAGTTTAAAAGCATGTTCCAGATCTATAATCGGCATATACAAAAGTGATACTGCATCACCAAACCGCTGTCTGGTTTCTTCTGGAACAGTTACGCATCTTTCATCATTACAGGTTGAGTAGAACCGGAATTTTGTGCATCCAGCATTTACAAACATCTCTATTTCTTTCAACGTTTCTTCAGAACTCTCAACGCCAACTGCAATTCCTACTTTACTCAAGCATAATTCGAAAATATCTTGAGGGAGTTCCATCTGTTCTAACGCTTTTTTTACATCAATAAATAACGCTAATCGTCTCTTAGGGTCTACAAATAAGCTGTTCCTTGAAATTCCACAATCAGTAAATGATAACGCAGAAGTAACAAGAGCATCCTTAAATGAACCTTGAGGCATATATCCCATCCTGAAAAAAGATCCCGGTTTTCCGTTACCCTGCGGGTCTAAAAAGAGTCCGTAATCTGCATTCTTTTTCCGACTTCTTCTCCCTTCTGCCAATCTCCGAGTATACCCAGCATCTCTAAATGTTGCTGCACTTAAAATTTGTACTGCATTTGCAAGTTCCGTTTCTGCATCTCGAGTAGAACTGTTAACGTATATCGGGTCTTGATCTTTTAAGACTACCAACAGATCGTCAATTGCTTCACATCTTCTATTTGCCTTTGGAACCCTTTCAATTTTTCCGTCCCTCATCCCTCTTAAAATTTCGTATGCGATCGGTTCTGTAGCTTCTGGTCTTGTATTATCTTTGTCTAAATGATATCTTTTGAATTCATCAGCTCTTGCCTCTAAAATTCTTTTCCGTTGTAAAGGACCCGGTTCAAAGTATACCGGTGTTACGTCATCATTACTTTGCAACCTTCGCCTATTATTTAAACCCCGTCTCGTATCCAGTGGAGAAGTAATCAATCCTAAATCATTACTATCAGGTTCAGGAACAACGCGTATGACATCCCCTGTATAGGTAATAGCATGATATGCAGCAAAATTTGGCGCTTCAAATTTACCGTTTGGCTCATTCCCCCTAAATGCGTCTGCCGCAAACGCAAATTCAACTGCTTTTCTATCTTGTAACTCTTCAGGTCGTGCTAAATCAGTTTCTATTTTACTAGGCTCATTCATCATAAAAATCCGTGTCTCAAGAGTTATGGGATCATCCTTCATTTTTTTAAGGGCAACTGCGCGTGCAGACAGCTGATTTTTTTCCTCAAGTTTCATTTCCGCAAATGTCCGCTTTCCGACAACCGGATCCCATGTTGGGAGTTTATCCTGACCATCAGGAACAAACATATCGTCGAATCCGAATTGAAAATCACCCCTTGGCATAACTATCTCTCCTTGAACTAATCCTTCCCTAAAAGCAAACTCTTGTCCATCCCATGCGCCGAACACTGTCCTTGCTGTTGCACGAGGAGGATGCCCGGAAACCGCGGCTAAGTTTATTGCTTCCCTAGCATACATTTCCCTTTGTTTTCGCGATCCTAAAACCTGTTTTACAAGAGCGCCCGGAAATGGCTCTCCTTGCAATCCTTGAAAATCATGAATTTCAAAAGATGTTTCTTCAATTAACACCGGTTGACCATTACGCTCATATGCTTCTCTTGCTTTTGCTTCTGCTACCGGCAACCATTCAAGTCCTTGTATTTCCGGAACATTTGTATGATTTGCCTGAACAACTTCTAATCCAGTAATTGCTTGAATCTCTCTTAGTTTATCTTGACTAGCTGAAGCAACAGGAAGACGTGAAGAATCAATTGGAAGCCCGCGTACCCTACTTAATGCAATTGGTGAGTCAACTCTTCGTACCATATAATAAAAAAACCCGCCAAATCCGGCGGGTACTCTACGGGAGTAAATCTCCCCTATTTATAAACTTTCGTTTTCTACGCATCTTCTAGAAACAAAAAACCTCGCTGATTGGGCGGGGTTAATTTTTTTTAACTTTTCTGCAATTATTATACAAAAGATTTATGTATTGTCAAGTTGTTTTTTATCAACAACAACATTTTTTTATGACCCAATAGTGTGGATTCGTTATAATGAGAGAGTGAAAATTCTCATTGCTACTCATAATTCCGGAAAATTGAAAGAGCTTCAGAAAGGGTTATTGATTCTTAAAAGTCTTGGCCATGAAATAGTTTCACTCAAAGATCTTTCGATTCATACGGAACCGGAGGAAACTGGAAGTAACTTTCAGGAAAATTCCCTGCTGAAGGCAAAATATTATGCACGGCTTTCCCAACTCCCTACGATTGCCGATGACGGCGGTTTAGGAATCCACGTGTTAAACGGGGAACCGGGAGTGAAATCCCGAAGGTGGAAAGGGTACGACGCAGCGGATGAAGAATTAATTCAATACACGCTTATAAAACTCAAAAACTATCATGGAAATGACCGATCTGCATATTTACAGACCTGTATTACTTTTTATGAACCAAAAACAAAAACAACATTCTCCGAAACCGAAGAAATAGATGGCTATATAGCAGATATACCAAGTAAAAAACGAATTGAAGGTTACCCTTTTCGTGCACTCTTTATCGTTAAAAAATTTAACAAGTACTATGATGATCTTACCGAAAACGAGCACGAGGAAATAAACCACCGGTTAAAGGCGGTAAAACGCTTGGCAAAAAAAATAGAGTCATATTTGCTACAATAAATACATGTTGTCATTAGATTTTATACGGCAAAATAAGGAAAAGGTTCTTCAAGCTGCAAAAAATAAGAATCGGGAGATTGAATTGGATACAGTACTTTCTCTTGACGATAAACGGAGAGAGCTCATTCAAAAAGTGCAGGAATTACGGGAAGAGCGAAATGTTCTTGCCCACAAACAGGTAGACGATGAGGTAAAAAAAAGAGGAAAAGCGATTAAAGAGTCACTCAAAAAACTCGAAGACGAATTGAAAAAAACTGAAGAAGAACTCGATAGACTTGTTTCATTTATTCCAAACGTTCCTCTTGACGAAGTTCCTGTGGGAAAAGATGCGACTTCAAATGTTGAAATAAAAAAATGGGGAACGATTCCAAAATTTGATTTTACTCCAAAATCGCATATGGAACTGGGTCAATTCTTGGATGTAATGGATCTCGAAAGAGGATCAAAAGTTTCCGGGTTCAGAGGATATTTTCTGAAAAACGAAGCGGCGCTTCTTCATCTTGCAATATTATTTTATGTCTTCCAAAAACTTATCAAAAAAGGGTATTCGCCAATCGTCGCGCCAGCGATTGTAAAAGGATTTACGCTTTTCGGATCAGGTCAGTTTCCGTGGGGAGAGCAGGAAGTATATAAACTAAATGATGAAGATGCATATCTTGCTGGTACTGCTGAAGTCCCTGTGACTGCCTTCCACTCGGGAGAGATATTAAACGAAAAGGATCTCCCAAAAAAATATGTTGCTTTTTCTCCATGCTTCAGACGGGAGGCCGGAGCATACGGGAAAGATACAAAAGGTCTGTACCGGTTGCATGAATTCTGGAAAATCGAACAGGTCATCATCGGAAAAAACGACCTTCAGGAAGCAAGAAAACTTCATGAAGAATTACAAAAAAACTGTGAAGAGATTTTGCAGGATTTTGGACTCCCCTATCGTGTATTACTCATGTGCACCGGTGATATGGGCGAACCACAGATTATAAAATATGATACCGAAACATGGATGCCTTCAAGAAATGCCTATGGTGAAACAATGTCAAATTCAATTATGGGAGATTTTCAAACACGGAGATTGAAAATAAAGTATAGAACTCTGAAAGGTGAAACCCGCTATTGCTATTCATTTAATAACACCGCGCTTGCCTCCCCACGTATTCTCATCGCACTATTGGAACATTATCAACAAAAAGACGGATCTGTTAAAATTCCTGAAGTACTTCATTCTCTCACTGGTTTAAAAGAAATCAGGAAAAAAGCTTAAGGAGTTGGTGATGGAGTCGGAGTTGTTCCAAACAGACTTTCGGAACAGGAAGCGTTTTTTTCCGTTCCTTTCAAAAAATATTCTTTTTTTCCAAAATAACACGTTTTTTCCGTAACGTCATCTGGTGTACTATACCAATGGTTTCCACTCGAATATTTTTTCAGCACGTAATTCATCACACGGTTCCAAATCGGTGCTGCTCCAGTAATACCTGACGAAAGATATGGATTCATCGGAGCGTTGTTATTGTTTCCTACCCAGACCGCGACCAAAAAATCTGGCGTATATCCGATTGTCCAGTTGTCTTTCTTGTCATTGGTAGTTCCTGTTTTTACCGCTACTTGATACCCAGGGAGTTCAAGGAAAGAATGTGGTCCAAACGCCCATTGACGGGCAAAATTATCTGAAAGAATGTCGGAAATAATATACGCAATTCCTCCATCTAACACACGGGTTTTATACGTATTCATTTCACGGAGAATTGCCCCATTTACGTCTTCAACTTTGATGAAACTCGTTAAATCCGTTTTATATCCCTGATTTGCAAAAACACCAAATGACGTTGCCATATCAAGCATGGTAACTTCTCCTCCACCTAACGTAAGTGACAATCCGTATCGTGTCGGATCAGTCCATGTAGTGATTCCCATTTTTGATGCGTGATTGATAAAATTCTGAACACCTATCGTGCTTAATGTTTTTACCGCCGGGATGTTATAAGAGTTTGCCAGCGCATAACGGAGGGGAATTTTCCCGTGATATTTTCCATCATAATTGACCGGTTTATATGATTCGCTTCCTGAAATATTAAATACGACCGGAGAATCGTCGATGATCGATGCAGCAGTATAATTTTTTTGCAACGCGAGCGAATACATGATCGGCTTTATCGAACTTCCGGGCTGGCGAAGAGCAGTGGTAACATTAAACGCTCCAGAAGGAGCAGCAAAATAATCAACCGAGCCAACCATTGCCAAAATTTCACCAGTCGAAGGTCTTGTGACTAAGATTGCACCATTGGTAACGTTAAGATTTTGTATTTTCTCGAGCTCTTCCTTAAGAATTTTTTCTGCCTGTTCTTGAATATCCAAATTCAACGACGTAGTCACCCGAAATCCCCCTTCTTCTACCGCTTTTATTCCATATAACGACTCCAGCTGTGATTTCAAATAAAACACAAAGTGGGGAGCTTTTATTGCGGTCTTTGGAGGAATTGCTTCTATCTTTGTTGCCAGTGTTTTTTTCAATGTATCTTCATCTATGTATCCTTGTTCTTTCATCGCATGAAGTACTTCGTTCCTCCGCTCTAGAGCCAGTTCCGGATTAACGTGAGGTGAATATACCGAAGGCGCTTGAGGAAGACCTGCAAGAAGTGCGGCCTCTTCAATTGATAATTCTTTTGAATGCTTTCCAAAATATACTTGAGCGGCCTCTTCAATCCCATATGAAGATCCACCGTAAGGCACCTGGTTAAGATACATTTCAAGAATTTGATCTTTTGTAAAAAGCTGTTCTGTCCATAAAGCAAGAATGATCTCTTTCACCTTTCGCTGTATTGTCCGTTCGGGAGTTAATAATGCCGACTTAACGAGCTGCTGGGTTATTGTCGAACCACCCTGTAAATTCTTTTTGATTGCCATATCTTTCAACGCCCTGAAGATTCCGGAAACGATTGAGATACCCCCGTGCCGGTAAAAATCCTTATCTTCTATCGCTATTGTTGCCTGATATACATGAGGGGGAAGTTCCTTCAATGATACCGGAGTTCTATTTTGTTCACGGTAAATTTCATAAAGCAGTTTCCCATCCCTATCGTAGATGTGCGAAGATAACGGATAATTTAGTTTTCCTATGCTTGCCGGATCAGGAAGGTTTTTTACAAAGGCGTAACTTTGATAAATAAGTACAAGAAATATCGTAATGAGCGAACCGAATAAAAAGTATCGGACCTTTAATGAAAGGAAATCAAAAGAAGGAAAAATGCCTGGAAAGCGGGATGGCTTTTGCACAGGGGGTTTAGGTAATTTTACCGGTGTGAAACGTTCTTTCTTGGATTTGAACTTTGGGATTTTTGGGAATTTGGGTAGTTGTATTTTTGGAAATTGGATTTTTGGCAGCGCTATTTTTTTAAAGAAATTCAAAATTGCTTGCCGGAATTCATCCTGCTTTTTTTGAAACTTCTTTACCTCTTTTGTATATCTTCGAAGAACTGTTGGGGCGGTTTTTATTGGTTTCTCAACCATAACTTCCCGTATTTTGCCTACAGTATTACTTAAGCCATTTTTAAACCGCATTATAAAAGCACGCGTAGACACAACAACTACCTTGAATATCCGTAATGGAAGATGTACGAAAAAAAGAAAAACGAGCTTAGTTCCCTCTCCAATAGTAACAAAGAAAGAGATAAAGAGATAGATTGCTCTAAAAAAGAAATTAACTGCTTTTTTCATCCCCCAATTTTATCATATATTATGGGATATTTCAATCAGAATGTGCCTGGAAGCTGGGTAAGTTTTGCCTTGACCACAAGTCTTTTCCACCACGTACCTGGAGGCACGCAGGTAATAAGCGTCAGATAGGAGGCGTCTGTTTTTTGCTCAAGCACTGACACTTGATCCGGATTAACAACAACCATATCATATACTTCATATTCGTATTGCACATCATTTATTTTTACATAGATTTTGTCATTCTTTTCAAGCGATGGCAGATACGTGAAAATTGTCTTATAATCCTTCACGTTATACAATTGAGGCAATGTGGAATGTCCGAAAACAACCACGTTCCCATATTCCCCCGGAAGTGATTGAGGCAAATAATGAACAAGCGCTCTTGCCAAATCTTCCCCACCCACTACCACCTTTGCATCTTTTATATTTAATTTTGGAATAGATAACGCATATTCTTTTACGCTTAAATTTTTCATATTTCCTGCTTGGGGTTTTGTAGGAAACCAAAGATTCGCTTGAGTAAAATCCCGAAGGTTGCTCGAAAAAGCGGTAAAGCTTCCCAAAACGGAATTCGCTTCCTCAAGAGCAGAAACTTTGTTTGACTTAGGAACAGGAGTGAATACTCCGTTTTTCATAAATAACCGAGAATAGAGCTCGAATGAAAGAATAGGATAAAATGACCAAAAAAGCAAAAGCGACCCAATGGTTAACGTAACATATGAAATATAATTGACTGTTTTCCGACGAGGAGAGGTATCCTCTTTTAAATATTGGTACAGTGACATATGTTACAAGCTTGAAATGACAACGTTGATATTTCCTTTTATAAAAGGAAGTATTGTGTTAAGTAAAGGAAGAGGTTCTTTTATAGAAAGCTCAAATCCTTCTGCTTGATATTGTTTTTTTAACAGGGATTCGACCGATTGTTTGCTTTTGCCAACGATATTTTTTAAAATTTCATCCTTTGGAACCTGCTTTATGGATTTAGCATCTACTGATACCTGCAAAGTAACATTATTGTTCTTTTTTTCGGCAGAATCAATCGAATAATGAATTTTCGATTTATCCAGAGAAAAGCCTTGTTTCACGTCGGGCGAAACGAGCGAAAAAAGATATGTTACGAAATCGTCCTTGTTGAGATAAAAATAACTGGTGTCTGCGGTTGCTTGGAGTGTTACAGTAGTTGCTTCCTCTCCAATTTCTTTTGAAAATTTGAGGTCGCGCAACTCTATTTTTGAAAGCTGCATAATAACCACTTCTTCTTGTTTCGAGCGGTCAACAGGTGAAGATTCTCCAGTTTGCAGATTTTTTGCCTTATTCGTAATGCTTGATTTGAGATCCTCTATATCTTTCTTTGATACCGTTTGCACTTGTTTACGAGTCCCGCCAGAAAAGACGTTGTCGTTAACCGCAAAATATAACGACTGTGATAAATCGTCGACTTTGAACCGCTGGCCCTTACTGATATTGCTTTCCGGGCCAATGTTCACTGCGGTAGCCGTACCAGTACCCTTTCCGGGAAGCTTTGCCGATCCATCTGTTGTCAAAGATGAGGATGCGACTTTCATATCCGCATCGAGACTGAATTGTAATCCGCTCGTTTCCAATACAGTACCCTTAGAAAAAACTTTTTCTTTATCGTCAAAATTATGAAGTGTTACTGTCCCCTTTGCATTATCGCCAATGTCTCTTTTTCCCGTTGTCGGCTTTGAGTCATCAAAGTGAGCTGATGATGTTGAAACCATAACAGGAAATGTATTTCCCTTTTCACCTACCAACGCATCAACATCTACTTTTTTACTCAAAACGTCTGAAGGAAAATAGACAATAAGCGAAGCTTTATGGAAGAAAAATTCATTAAGGGACAAACTTAAAAGAATAACCATGATGCCGAACATTATGCTCAATCTTCTTGAAATGTTAAATGGTCCTAACCCCACTTTGGGAAGACGGATACGTTTAATCAGTTCTCTTATATTGATTCCTAAGAAAAAAGGGCTTTTTACTTCGACTGGTTTTTCAGGCGGTTCTTCTTCCTCAATTTTAATATCTTCACCTATCAAAAAACCAAAAATTTCTTTTTTTTCGGGAGGTCGTTCTTCGACTTTCATATCTTCCTTCATAATTTGTTCCCGGAAAACGCTGATCAAACTTTCGATAGTTTCTTCCTCTCTCAAGATCTCTACCCGTGGCAGTTGGATGAAATAATCTTCACTCCATTGATAACTGAGTATTTTGGTTGATTCGTCATCGAGATCCTTGGAATTATAAAGAATGAGCCGGGCCGGTAATAAAAATTTTCCCTTTAATTCTTCAAAACCCTTTAATAAATCGTCAATCAAATTGTCGGTTCGCGAAAGAATTTTTTTATGAGCAACCCTCCCGCCTTTATAGACAAAGACTCCAACGTTTGTTTTATCAAGTTCAACAAGAATAGCTGTTAAAGGCATCTCTTCTTTTTTTTCCAAATACTGAAGTATTGCCTCTGAACAATCAATATACCCCAGCGCATGCAATTCAAGACTCTTGACAATCTCTTTTATTTTCTGGATATATGGTTTCTTTATATCTTGTGCTTTTGCATCGATAAAATGTGAATACACAAAAAAGATAGTCTGATCCAGCGTTACGTTAAGCTTTTGTTCTAATCTAAATAGAACTTCATCTATATCTTGAACAATATGTTCCCATCCGTTTGAATAATGAAATCGTTCTTTCTCGCGAATCGCCATTTTCCCATTATTTTCATATAAAACAAGAATTACTCCCTCTTCCTCTTTAAGAAAGAGTGCCAGATAATTCTTAGATTTTGAAACTCTGCCCATTCGAAAAAAAGGAAATTTCATATCATTCAATTTTATATTTGGTAAATACTTGAGTTACCCCATCAGAAGCGGTTTTCAAAGCTTCCTGATAAGACACTCCCTGTATGGTCGCATTGATTGCATTTTCAAGATATTGGATAAGTTCGTCATTTAATCCGCCATCATACGTTCTCTTAATAAGAGGAACTGAAACATAATTATCAGCTTGTTTTATAACAGCGCCAAGGTATTCGTTTTGAGCCAAAAGGGGAGCCAAATCAACACGCGAATATGGTTCTCCAAATGGACGGAGTCTCGCTTCGATTTCATACAATTTTGTCAGATTGTCTTTTTGGACTAAATAGTTCAGAAATTTCCATGCCTCGAGTTGATTTTTGCTATAACGCGAAACTCCTTCAACCCAATAATTGGCAATAGAAACAGGAGTTGCTCCGGGGACAGATGGAACTGGTACAACTTTCAAACTGATATCGGGATTGGCCGCTTTGATGTTAAGGATAGTCCATGATGGAGCTAAAATCATCGCTACTTTTTCTTGGATGAATGCAGTTGTCGAGTTTGGCATATTTTCATCCCAGAAACCTTGAGGAGATTCTGCAAATTTCCTGTATATTTCAAGTGCTCCAACTGCTTCGGGTTGATCAAGTTTTTTGATGCTTCCTCCGTTTTGCATGAGCATCAATCCGAAAATATCAGAAAAATTCTCAACGTTGGAGGATGTGCCAATGGCTATACCCGATGTAATAAGTCGGCCGCTTTTATCCTTTACGGTCAATTTACTCACCATATCGGTTACTTCATCCCACGTCGCAGGCGCGGTCTGAATACCTGCTTTTTTCAGCAGATTTTCATTATAGATAAAAACCAGACCATCAATTTCTAATGGCAAACCATAGTAGTACGTATCTACTTTTAGATCTGTTTGATGGATTTTATAAAATGTTTTTTCAAATTCGCTGTTTGCCATTATTGTGTTGGGGAGAGGGGCTGCGAGTTCGCGGATTTCGGGTAACCATGTGTTATGAAACCTAAATATGTCTGGCCCCTGACCGTTTTTGCTTCTGGCTAGAAGTTTATCCCGGTAATCTTGCGGGTCCATTTTTTGGTAATCAATTTTAATTTTGGGATTATTTTTCTGATACTGGTCGATCAACGGTTGAAAAACCTCTTTGTCTTCCCAGAGCCCCCAATACGCCAAAGTGATATTTTTCCCCGCAGTCTTTGCTCCGAACAGAAATTTAATGAAGATAATCATCAATATCACGAAAACAGCCGCCACCCCGGCAATAATAAAATATTTGTTTTTGTTCTCTTCATAAACCATAGGTGGACTATCCGAAGGAAGAGCCTGTGAAGGCGTAATATCATCGGAAGCAGGTGCGGTAACGTCCGGGGCGATCTCCTCAGGCGTCATCGATTCGTTCGGCGGTTGAGGCTGATTTTGCCCTTCCGGAACGGTCTCAAAAATAGGCTTTGGCTCCTCCGGAGAAGGAGGATTAATCGGTTCATTTGGCGGTTCCTCAGATACCGGGCTCATGCCACCCTGAGGAAAATCGCTGGGTTTATTCTGGATATCATTGAGGGATTGATTTTCGTCTGGATTTTTCTTATTATCATCCATAGTATTATGATAGCAAATCGCAGGAAAAATCGCACTCAATTACCGAACATGATTATCTTGGGTACATTCTTCATTTTTATCCTTATGTTTTTTTATGTCCTTGACTTTGTTAGAAGGGATCAAAAAATGAACGGTTTGATCTACCCAGGAGTATATATTGACAATGTATCTGCGGGTGGAAAGACAAAAAAAGATATTGAAGAATTGTTTAACAAGAAAAATCAATCCCTTGATTCAGTACTATTCACTTTTACATATAAAAACGATCCTGTCGCCACCATTTCAGGAAAACAAATCAATCTTCACTATGACGGCAAAGGGATTGCCGATCGCATGTTCCTTATCGGAAGATCATCTCATGCCCCTTCAAAAATCTACCAAAAAATTGTCGCACTGAACGGCTGGAAGAAATTTCAATTTTCAAGTTGGATTGATTATGACACGGCGCCAATAAGAGAAACTATTTCATATATTGAAGATAAGTACAATAAACCTGCAAAAAATGCCTTGTTTAAGTTCGAAAACGGGAGAGTCGTCAGTTTCCGACAAGAAGAAAATGGATTACAAATTGAGTCTAATTCAATACTTGAGGATTTTGCAGGCAGTATTGAAAATCTCAAATCAAGAGAAGGATATAAAATGATTACGGTAACTTCAAAAATCATCGAACCGGAAACTACATTAGCTGAAGCAAACAGTTTTGGCATTGAAGAATTCATCGCAGAAGGAAAATCCAATTACACTCATTCAATTCCCGGAAGGATCCATAATGTTATTCTGGCAAGTTCAAAATTCAATGGAGTACTTATTCCTAAAGGAAAAGTTTTTTCATTTAATGAAACCGTAGGAGATATTTCCGCTCTTACCGGCTACCAACAGGCATACATTATAAAAGCCGGCAAAACAGTTTTAGGTGATGGAGGCGGTGTCTGTCAAGTCTCGACGACTTTATTCCGGGCTGCTCTCAACGCTGGCCTACCTATTGTGGAACGATGGGCACACGCTTACCGTGTAGGATATTATGAGAATGATTCAAAACCGGGATTCGATGCAACAGTATTTGCTCCATCAGTCGATTTGAAAATCAAAAATGATACTTCTGCATCCATTCTTATTGAAACTGAGGTCGACAAGGATAATTACCTTTTGACTTTCAAACTTTACGGTAAAAAAGACAGTCGTAAAGTTGAAATTACGCCTGTAGTTCTTTACGATGTACAACCTCCTCCTCCGCCTTTATATCAGGACGATCCAACGCTTAAGAAAGGTCAAACAAAGCAGGTTGATTTTGCGGCCTGGGGTGGAAAAGCGTATTTTGGCTATAAAGTGACCTATCCGAATAAAGAACTTGTGGAGAAAAAGTTTTTCTCTGCATATAAGCCCTGGCAAGCCATTTTTCTTCAAGGCACTGCGGATTAAAGTGTATAATATAGGCCTATATGGACGAACGATTTCGTTTCTTTTCAAAGCATACTGATATTCTAAATCCCCATTTATTGGCTTTAGGGTTACGTATGGCTGGTAAAGGAATAGAAGCCGGGATACCCTTTTCGGTAACAGAACTGTTTGATTCGCTTAATATTCGTCTTTCTACCAAGGGCAACATATCCGTTCTTGACCAAAACCCGCCGAATGGAATTCTTTTTGTCGGTGACCACCAGCAAAAATATGAATATTTTCCACTCCTTGCTCTTTGCGGCCAACATAAGAGAAATGATATCTATTTTATGGGTCTCCCCCCTTTTTTCTCAAACGCAACCACCTTTGCTTTTCTTATTGATCCGCTTCATACGGGACATGTCCTTCCTGTACTTCATAGGCATTTCGGGTATGATCCAAACGACTGGTATTCCAGACTTAGATCGACTGTATCAACGAAATTATTCGAAGACGGATCCTTTTTGGATCGTCAGCGCAAGAACATGAATGAAAACTCATTAAAAACCGCAGGACTTCTCCTTAATAAAAAACATGTTGTCAGTATTTTTCCAACTGGAGATCCGAATAAACCCATGGATGCGCGATGGCAGAATGGCGTAGGAACGATCGTAAATTTCGTCGACAGCACTACTCAAAATGTGTATGTGATTCCCTATAAAATTGAGCCTGGTATGGTGCATGTTTTCAAAAGAGCTCAAAAACAATACATGTCCGGTATCCCTCCGGATCCTCAAGGCATTACGATACAAGTAGGAGCTCCTGTGTCCATAAATGACATAAGGCAAAAAACTGCAGGACAAACAACAGAAGCAATACAAAAATACTACCTGCAGGAATTATCCCTTTAAGGATATTATCTAAACCACGCAGCCCTGCCAAGCTTATAATGCAGATTTTTATTCCTCCGTTCTCCAATTGTTTTTGCCGGAACTCCACCAACAATTGCGTATGGCGGTACTTCTTTTGTCACTACCGCACCTGCTCCTACTATAGCCCCTTTCCCTATTTTTACTCCGGGAAGGACAATGACACGGGGCCCGATAAAAACATAGTCTTCGATAATGACCGGCTCCCGCACAACGTTCTCGACCGCGGCGAAGTGTTCACTGTTCACATTATGTTCGCTGTTATAAATCATTACTTCTGATGCGATATCAACATGGTTTCCAATCGTAAGTTTTTCTCTTCCATCCAATATTGCATTTTCACCAATAATCGTATCTTCGCCAACAGAAATATTTGAAGGATTGTAAAAACGTGTTCCCATATGAATAGATGATCCTTTTCCTATTTTCATACCCGCCAACCGGTAAAAAAATCTCCTGATATGATGAATAGGAATATTGCCAATAAGATGAAGAAGAAATACTATTTTTTCCAGAATAATCGTTGAGAAGCGGAATTGAACTTTTTCAACGGTTTCTTTTCCGCTCAACTGCCTTCCCGTTTTATCCGTAATCGGCAAATCCATGTAATAATTATACATTAAATCTATTCAGGTGGCAGAAGAGAAAGGGATCCCGACGGCGCGCAATGACCGTTGTAGGTTGCCAAACAACTAAAGAAACTATTGTAAGATTATCTTTCAAGCTGCCAACTCTATAAGAATTACGAAAAAGAGCACCGGCGGGAATGAAACTTCTGGCAGAATCTGAATAGATTAATATGATTTAAACTCTTCCCAATTTTCATCGATAAACCTCGACTTTGCCGCGTCTCCCCTTCTTCCAAAAATGAACCTCCTCCGTGCGTACGTAAGATACAGTCTTTTTTTTGCCCTTGTTATCCCAACATAAAAAAGTCTTCGTTCCTCTTCGAGCTCGTAAATATTATCAATTGAACGGGAATGCGGAAGAATTCCTTCCTCAAGTCCGATAATAAATACATGAGAGAACTCCAAACCTTTTGCTTGATGAAGCGTCATTAACCGAACCCCATTATTATTTCCTTTCTTACGTTCTCCCTCAAAATACTCCGATTCGACAAGCGCCACCTGTTCAAGAAACTCAACGAGTTTTGGATACGTTACTGCGACCGATTTCAATTCTTTAATGTTTTCCAGGCGACTATAATCGTCTTCATCATCCGGATTGTACAATTTCAGGTATCCGGTCGATTGAAATATTTCTTCCATGAGTTCGCTTGTTGATTTTTTATCAACTGTATCTTTAATTGATTGATATAGTCCTTTAAATGAATCCCACTTCTTTTTTCCAACTTTAACCACGCGGTCTTTTGCTATTTCGTCTGTCGGATTTATGAGAAGCCGAAGATATGAAAGCACGTCTTTAATTTCCTTCCGTTCGTAAAACCGCGTTCCTCCAATCAATACATATGGGATCCCGTAATGCAAAAATGCCTCCTCGATAATACGAGATTGTGCGTTTGTTCTGTATAGAACAGCAAGAGAAGAATATGGTCCACTTTGAGACAACTCTTTGATTTTATTTGCAATATATAACGCTTCGTATTCTTCATTTTCCGCCTCAAAAAATTCAATATCTTCTCCCTCCTTATTGCTGGTAAACAAATGAAGTATAGGGTGTGTCTGGTTTTTTGAGATGATTCCGTATGCAAAATCGAGGATTTTTTGCGTCGAACGGTAATTTTCTTCGAGATTGAATACTTTTGTATCTGAAAAATCTTCTTGAAACTTTTCCAAATTCTTAATGTCGGCTCCTCTCCATGAATAGATGCTTTGAGAAAAGTCTCCAACGACGGTAATATTTTTCGATTTCTCGGAAAGCAGTCTGGTTAATATATATTGTGCATAATTGGTGTCCTGAAATTCATCAACAAGAATGTATGAATATTTTTTCTGATACCAGGAAAGTACATCAGGATTCTTAATAAATAAATCGATCGTTTTCATGATAAGATCGTCAAAATCAACCGCCTTATTTTTCTTTAGTTGTTTTTCATATTCTTTATATACATTCGAAACCAATGAAGCATTATGGTCAGAAAAGAGTTCCAGAAAACGAGGCGCATGAATAAGCTGATTTTTTGCAGAAGAAATCCTGTTGAGAAAATAATGAGGGTTTAAACGTTCCGTATCGATATCCTTGATTATTTTTTTTACGAGTGTTAATTGGTCATTTTCATCATAAATAGTGAAACGGTTATCAAGACCAATCGAATCTCCATTACGCCGCAGTACGCGGGCACAAAAAGAATGGAACGTACCAACAAATCCTAAAGGAATTTTAATCCGTTCTTTCATCTCTCCGGCTGCTTTGTTAGTAAACGTAATCATAACAATGGAGTAAGGGTCGACATGATTGCTATCGATAAGATAAAGTACTTTTGATACGAGAACTCTTGTTTTTCCACTCCCTGCACCTGCGATGATTATCGAGGGACCAGAAGTGTTTTGAACCGCTTCTTTTTGTTGTTTATTGAGGTTCTTGAATACATTGCCCTTCATAAACTATAATAATACCAATAGTATGAAATATTTTATCGCCAATTGGAAAGCGAATAAAAATCTTGAAGAAACAAGATCTTGGGTGAATGATTTCTTGAAGAACATCGAACAAAATCCTCAAACAAAAGAAAAGATTGACAATAACAGAATAAAAATTATTCTTTGTCCTCCTTTTTCACTCATAGCACCGCTCAAAAAAATGCTCGAAGGACAAAAAAATATTTCTGTCGGCAGTCAGGATGTCTCTCTTGTTGAAGGCGGTACTTATACGGGTGAAGTAACCGCGCATAGCCTGGAATCGCTGGCAGAATACACGATTATCGGGCACAGTGAAAGAAAAAAATTCTTGCGCGAGACAGATGGCGACGTGTTAAAAAAATATGAGAATGCCCGAAAACACGATATTGAACCAATCTATTGCATTGCCCAGAGCACCGCATCTTATCCTGAATCGCTCCGCTTCCTTTGTTACGAACCGCCGACGGCAATCAGCACTGGTGACGGCCGGGGGAAAAACGAAACATTGGAAACCATATTGGAAGCAAAAAAACAATTGAAAGTGAGACAAGAAATAGTATTTATTTATGGTGGATCAGTCAATAAAGACAATGCGGCAAAATATCTTTCGAGTAAAGAAATTGATGGATTTCTAAGCGGCGGCGCCTCACTCGATCCATTTCATTTTTATCAAATTATATCCTTCGCATAGTCAAATCATCCGATACGTCAAGCTTTCTACCGGTATTAAAAAATGAAGGAAATAAAAATGACGAGCGCCGATACCCCAAATAAAACGATTGCGTTAGTAATAAAGCCTGTTTTCGGCAGGGTTCTCGCATTTGCCGGTGTCGCCGACAATGAGGCGGTATTTGTCACACTTGGAGTAAGTGCTGTAGTTATGGTTATAGTTTGATAGGCTAAAATTATCTCTGTTGGAGTAAGAGAAAGGGATATCGTTGGGTTATTTTTATTGGTCGGAGATGGTGGCTCTACTGTTGGCGTCACTGAACCGTTCGTGGTATTGATGGCGACAAACTTACTGTAGTTTGCACTTTGAGCTTTGGTTTTTTGAGGTGCTATCGATGTGTTCTTTTCTGAAGAATTGGTCAAAACATACCCTATGTAAAAAATGGAGACCATCAAACCAATAGTCATAAGCAGAAGTAACGCAGTAATAACTTTTGACCTTTTGTTTTTCATAGATCAATCTCCCAGCCATCCGTCCGTTTTCGAATGAAGTTGTGCTTCAATCTTCAAAAACGCCTCGCCGGTACTTATAACATATTCTCTGAAATAAATATTCAATTGTTTATTGAATTGTGTACATATGTCCTCTTGACTCCACACGCTCTTGTTTATCCGTATCCGAGCCATATCGATATCAGCTTGCCTGACCGTTTCTATACCCAAAACAATGTGCTCTCCTGGCTTTACTTTTTTTAATAATTCATCGGAAAATTCTTTCCAATTTTGATTATAAATCTTAATCCCCTTCGATGCAACAAAATTGACAATTGGAGTTGGTCCCAACTCTTTATTTTTCGTTTCAACATCTGATTTCTGATGCATCAACCCGAAAACAAACACGATGCCAAAAATAAAAAAGAGTATTATTCCAATAACTATCGGGATAATAGAGGCTTTCATATATACTTTTTTTTCTTCGGGGACAATGACCTTTGTAGCTTGAGTAAAAGAAGTATTTGTACTCGGTTTAAATTCGGGAATGACTAAATTTTTTCGTTTACCCTCTGTTTCTTTTTTCAGGTGGTATATCTGATAAGAAACAAACCCCACAGTAATAACAAGGGCAACAAGACTAATTTTATTTAATGATATTAAAAGATCGATCACTGCCTCCATATTATGATGGTATCTGAAAAATGATTAAAAAACAAGCAAGAGTCCTATGCCGACAATGATGAATGAGGCAGCCCCAACAAGTGGAACACTAATATTGCCCCCTGATACTGGCGGCTTTGGAGTTAACGCTTTTGTAGGGGTAAAATAAACTTGTGTTGTTGGTGTCGGAGTATCGGGCGGGCTGGTGATGGAAGGCTCCGCTGTTGCTTCACCCAACACCTGTTCTCCGTTTTTGGCGATTATGAATTTTCGTTCTATAGTGACCGTATTACCTTCCCTGTCGGTTGTCTTGATGGTTATAGTATGATCTCCTGAAGTAAGTGACGATGGAAGATTTAATACCCACGCTCCTTTACTATCCGCCTTTACCCTTGAAGAAAATACGGTATCGGAATGGACAGTGATAAATACATCCCTGTTGGGAAGGGCCACTCCTTTAATAAGAGGCGTTGATCCTGGTATTAAAGCATTTTCCCGCGGATAGATAATGTCTATTTCCCTTTCTGAGGCATCTGCCGTACGGGATGATGTAGCGGACAATACATTATCAGCGACGGTAAAATTAAAATCCGTTCCAATAATGACCGATTGAGGAAGAGGGGAAACTTTTGAGAGATCGGTAGTCACTTGGGAAGTTTTGCTATTGCTGAATACCTCTATAATAACCTTATCTTTATTTCCCGGTGTCATTTGTTGATAGGTGTCTTTATCATAGAGTGCATTCAATGGAATCAACCATTCGCCTGTCGCTTTGGTAAGGACGGCAAGTGGTGAAGAGTTTCCGACACGAAGAAGTACTATGGCATTCTCTAATGCTCCACCATTTGCTTCAATGATCTTTCCATACGCCGGTTCCCTGTTCCTAAAATCGGTGTTATTTTTCATCGTTTTAAAGCTAAAGGTTGCGCTTCCATTATTCGCAATGATTCGGTTATCGCTTATAAGCTTAAAAAAGTACGTTTGATTTGGACTCAGGTCCTTCAAAACAACATAGTGATGAGGATATGCATTCTTATTCGATGACAAATCACGTTCATCGTAAGCGAGTTTACTCAATGTATTTGGATTGTTTCCATAAATAACCCAGCCTACGTCCTTTTGATCGGTTTGCCAATATACGACCGCCTGATTTGAACTGATATTTGCTACCTCAATTCTTCGCACAATCTTTTTTTCTGCTTTTGACGGAATGGCGCTACGGGTAAAAAGCCGTATAAAAAAAATTCCGATAAGAAATACAAATAATACCGCTATAACCGTCGGCACTTTTGTTTGATTTTTCAGATAAAACTGCGAATACACCATATGGTATTAATTTTGCCTTTCTTGTAATGTCTTTAAAACATCCGTGCTAATCTGGTATCTTTTGAATGAAGGTCCCTCTACTTTTGCCTTTATTTTTTCTGTTGTTGCGGCATGATAAATATCTGCAATCAGCCAGGCAATGACCGTGAAGAAAATACCGATTGAAATAAGGAGTAATTCTTTCTTGTTCATAAATAATATGCTTCCACATCCATAATAATTTTTAATTGTCCGCTTGCGCTTGCCTCCTCTTGCTGGTCTTTAGAAATTACCATCTTTTGCACTGTTTTAAGCCGGCGCTGATTAGATAACGTTTGTATGAATTTCATGAGCGTTTCAAAGCTACTGCTCCCTTCAATAGTAAGATGTAGAGTTTGTAACTTTTGGTCTTTTGTATCGAGTAGATTTACCTCACCGATACTTGCCTTTTTTAAGAAAAATGAAGTTTGGTCGCTTGCTTTTTTTATATCATCGATCATTTTGTTTACTTGCGGGTGATCTGATACCGCATCAGTTAAGAGCGGAAGTTCCTCGCGGTGTTCCTCCATAAGGGACTGGACAGATGCTATGTTAACAATGTTATTTTCATATTGTTCGTCAATTTTTTTTAAGTCAAATTCTTCCCTCTTTAATGAAGTGGCAGTCGTCAAAGATGGTTTTATGGCAAACAGAATGAATAGCGAAAAAGTAAGAAAAAATACTATTGTAAAGGTATAATCCCTTGCTTTTTGGGTGAATATTTTTTTGGTAATACGTATGTTTGCCATATGTTATCCCTCCTTGAATTTGCTTAAATTCAGAACAAACGAATAACCCGAATCGGTTTTCCTCAAAGTTTGGAGCTCTATGACAGTAAATTTACTATCCTTCTTCAAGGTAGCATAAAATGCCTGAAGCTGGCGTGCGTCAAAAGAATTTCCAGTGGCTTTTAATGTTCCCGGATTTATTTCCAAATTAATAAGGCTGATACTGGCAGGGAACTGGGATAAGAAATATTGCAGCATCATGGTGAATTGTTGCTGTTTTTTGAAAATTTTTTGTGTTTCTGTTGTTCTCCGGTCAATAATATCTGCTTCTTTAAGCAGCGGCAAAACGACCTGAACAATTTCTTTTTTTTGATCGACCGATTCTTTAAGATCGACGATCTTTTGATCAATCTGGAACCGGTAAAAAAACACTCCTATTACCACAAGCTGTGTAATAATAATGATATACCGGAGATAGTTAAGAAAAAAATACATTACCCTATCTAAAAAAGGGCTCTGTTTTTCGCTTAAGAGATTGATTGAATACTTCATTTTGAAGATTTATTTTTTTTACTTCTAAGAAATTTGCTCATCTTCGATTTTAATCGGTCTCCCTTATTTTTATGAATCACTTTGCGTTTCACTGCTTTATCAATCTGGGAATATGCCTCACTCATTAATTTTTTCAAATCACCTTCGCCTTTCCTGAGTTTTTTTAAAGCATTTCTATATGAAACAATATATGCGACATTTTTTTTTGTTCTTTTCTTGTCTATTCTTACTTTTTTTATCGCTGATTTAATTATAGGCATATATCAACTGAAACACCCCCTTTTATAAAAAAAATGATAATACTGATTTTACAGCTCGTATTCTTTTTCGAAAATCTTTTCTCCATAGCCTCCCGTAAACTTAAGGGTCAATTTAATTTTTCCAACAACCTGATGATATACGCAGGTTCCTGAAGAACATGTTCCCAGCGTCAATTTTTTTTCATATTCGGTCTCATTGGTAAGGGTAATCGTTCCAATTACTCCCTGTAGACCTTGTTGTCTCGTTTGGTATGATAACTCATAGTCAATCGTTTGAGTGGACATCGGGATATTTTTTATACTCAACGCAACTTCTTTACCCGGTTGTGAAGAAACAAGATCTACTTTTACCAAACTATCAACGGTTGGGATAACGGCTTCTGTTGGTCCGGGAGATATTGTAGACGATTTCGTAGCTCCCCGCCTTAACACCAACACACCAATAAGAATAAGCACAACCAATACTCCTCCAATAATCATCAATTGCGATTTATTAAGCTTCATAATTATTAATTATAATTAATAAACACACGGCTCTAAAGCCGTGGTTTTTTTCCCTATCCGCTATCTACGGGAAATAATAACTTTGACGAAAGATATTCTTTTAATTTCGATACAGAAACTCTTTCCTGGTTCATTGTATCCCGATCTCGAACCGTTACCGTATCGTCTTCCTTCGTCTGATAATCAATTGTAACACAAAATGGCGTTCCAATTTCATCCTGACGACGATACATTTTTCCAATATTCCCTGCGTCGTCAAACTCTGTGACAAATTGCTTATTCAGGCCGTCATAAAGATCTCTTGCTATCTTCTGCAATTTTTCGTCTTTCTGAAGCGGAAATAGAGCTACTTTTACCGGCGCCAATTTCGGATTGAGCTTCAGATAAATCCGCTGCTTGTCTTTTACCGTCTCTTCTTTATACGAATCGACGAGCATCGTCAATGTCAATCGGGACAACCCGAACGTAGGCTCTATCACATGAGGAATATATTGTTCGCCGGTTTTTGGATCTTTGTATTTCAGGTCAACACCTGAATGTTTCGTGTGGTTTGAAAGATCAAAATCAGTACGATACGCCAATCCCCACATTTCTTTCCATCCGAAAGGATATTGGTATTCTATATCCATTGTTTTTTTTGAATAATGGGATCGTTCAAATGCTTCATGTTCACGCCAACGCAGCTTGCTCTCTGCAATTCCAAGGTCTTTCGCCCACTGCCACATTTCTTTCCTCCAATATTCATACGTTTTCTCCCATTGGGTAGACTCAATGAAGTATTCAAACTCCATAAGATCAAACTCAAGCGTCCGGAATGCCGATTGACCCATGGTGATTTCGTTTCTGAAAGCTTTTCCCTGCTGAGCTATACCAAAAGGAATTCTTACTCTCATCGTATCAAGGACATTCTTGAAATTAAGGAAAATTCCTTGGGCGAGTTCCCCCCGCAAATACGCCAGCGACTTTGTCTCATCAACAATCCCTATGTGAGTTTCAAAAAGAAGATTGAACTTTCGTACATCGGTAAGGTCCGTTGATCCGCATTTTGGACATTTGAGCTTATTTTCTTTGATAATTTTTGTCAATTCTTCTACCGGAAGCCCTTCGACTTTTTTTTCGGGGAACGCGCTTTCAATAAGATGATCAGCCCGCGTCCTGTTTTTACACTTCCTGCAGTCAACCAACGCATCATTGAAACCGGTTACGTGACCGGACGCCTGCCAAACTTTTGGACTCAAAATGGTTGATGCATCAATCCCCACCATATCGCTTCGCTCCAGAACAAACCGTTTCCACCACCAATCACGCAAATTATTTTTAAGGAGCGTTCCGTAATGTCCAAAATCCCATGTATTTGCCAATCCCCCATAAATATCAGACGAAGGATAGAGAAATCCCCTTCGTTTACACAGAGAAATGATTTTTTCTATGACCGTATCCATAGTATTGATTATAGATCAAAATAATAACAACTTCCTGGCATTTTTAATTGAACACCACCGTTTTGTTTCCATAGATTAAAATTCTGTTTTCGGTATGCCATTGGACAGCACGGGACAGAACAATCCGTTCAAGATCTTTTCCCTTGCTCATTAAATTTTCAACGCCATCTCTGTGAGAAACTCTTATAATGTCTTGTTCAATGATCGGACCTGTATCAAGATCTTCAGTCACATAGTGACTCGTCGCCCCTATGATTTTGACTCCTCTTTCATATGCCTGATGATATGGTTTTGCGCCGATAAAAGCGGGTAAAAAGGAATGGTGAATATTGATAATACCGTGAGGATAACAGTGCACAAATTCGGGAGACAGGATTTGCATATATCGCGCAAGAATAATGAAATCTACTTCGTATTTTTTTAATAACGACAGGATCTTTCTTTCACTTGTCTTTTTGTTCTTCCCGTCAGTTGGGATATGATAATAAGGAATATTAAAAAAAGTGGTCAGTTTTTTTGCTGATAAATGATTGCTCACTACGAGTTTTATGTCGCAATGCAGTTCGTTCCGGTAATATTTATATAACAAATCCATTAAACAATGATCTTTATTCGAAACAAGAATCGCGGTCTTTGGACGGAATTGTGTCAAGACATACCGCCATTTCATTTTAAACCTTGCAGCAACCGGTTTAAAATCTGCATGAAATTTCTCACTCGTCAGATCAAAATGGTCTAGACTCCATTCTATTCTCATAAAAAATAGGTTAAGCTTGTCATCCTTGTGTTCATCGGCATGAACGATATTCGCACCATGCTTATACAAAAATTGTGAAACATACGCGGCTATACCTCTGCGGTCGGGGCATGATAGTAAAAGAGCTCCATTGTTGTTCATACGACTTCATGAGGATATGAAAACAAAAAGCCGTCCTCACACAGCTTAACTTACAACTGTGTAGGGACGGCTCTCAAAGAGACGCGGTTCCACCCTACTTGATAGATCATGATCATCCAGTAAATCTATCCTCTCTTTCAAATTTGTACTGACTCCCGCTTGCCAAAGACGATCAACGTCAGAATAAAGCTATTCTAATAAAGAAAATGGAGAATTGCAAGATCAATTTAAACAAAAGGAAGTTTTTCTTCAATAATATTCTCAATAAAATTCCTTAAGTCTTCGTATTCCTTATCTGTATGGATATATCCCAAAAGTTGCATTGTTTTATTCGTCCATTTCAGCATATGGGAAATATTATATTCTTCTTTTGACAACCCAATAAGAAAACGCAACATGTGGTCATAAATACGTTCTTCTTTCTGATGTTCTGGCAATAACCGGTCGGCAACAAACATTGAGAAAAACAGATACGGCAGTTTCCGTTCATTTTCTTTTATCTTCGAGAATGAAGAAATTAATTCGGATTCTTGAAGGTAGAACCGGCTCTCTTGGAAATGTATAACGGCTTTTATAAGATTTCCCACTTGGGTATGCGGCAATCTTCTGCTCGTGATTTTTTTGATTCCTTTTGCAAATACAACAAGCTTGCCTTTTTCTTTAGAAAGAAGATAAATGACGAGATCTTGATTCGGAAGGCTTCTTTTGCGAAGGACGATCGCTTCTGTTTTAAACGTCTTTATCATGGTGTTTATTTCACCTCTTTGTCTACCTCAAGAATGCCATCATAGCGTTTTTTTCCGTCTACCTCAATTTTCAGTTTTTGATCATCCGTACCTGGCTGTTTCTCAACATACAACCGGTAGTCCTTGCCGAGTTCTGACGGAACAGAATACTGGATCACCGCTGTCGCTTTTCCTTGAGTCGGAACTTCAAGATATCCTTCAAAAACGGTTTTTCCAAGTTCGTCATACGTCTGCACTTTTTTTTCTGAACCTTTGAACTCAACAAGCTGAGATCCTTTGGGAACATAAAAACGGATCCAGTTCCGAAGTGTCGCGTTAAGACATAATCCTCCCCGTTCAAGACTGCAGTCCGAGTGAGGATAAGGATTTCTAAATTCAACTGTTACCTCTCTTGTTACTTTACCGTTGTCGTTCGTTTTCGTCTTTGAAACGATTGATTCAGAAACAAAAAGGTTGGATTTCGCGCCGGCAAAATTCACGTTATTGATATAAAGAAAGTCTCCCTGGTAATCCCGTACTCTCCCGGCAAAATTAAGTTTTTCCACGGATGTTTGCAGATCTGCATCGGTAAAATACAACAAGATGTGTTTTTCTTGAAGGTTTTTAAACATCTGCTGCGCGAGCGTTCCCCAGTACTTGGATGGCGAAAAACCAATCGCACGGTAAAATAACGCATACATCAGGTCTCCCAAAATTCCCTTGCGGTTTGTTTTTACATAATTAACCGGCCGGTCCACCATGTCAAAAAGCTGGTACAACACCTGTGCGCAGTCACATCGCTTGTCTACCTTCGCGGAAAAATTAATTCCGTCAGCTTGGGTATCCCCGAAAATCGTCAACATGTCAACGAGTATTTTTGAATCAATCGTAATGATTCCATCATAATTGACACGTTCCCCGCTCTTTTTATACAAACTATTGAATAGATCTATCGAAGTGGGAAGATCTGGTGAAAGATTACTGTCACGGATATAAAACTGCGAAACCTCTTTATGATAGGTAAGAATTTCCCTCGGAGCAGAAGGATGAACTGCTATTGAATTATCGAGTGAGTATATGTCCTCTGAACGTTCAATCTTTATTTTTCCTTTGTTTACTTTAAATACAGCATATGAAGTGAGAAAGCCACCTGTTGCACGCAACTCTTTATCATTTTGAAAAAGAACGAGATATGTTTGTTCTTTGTCTTTTCCAAATATCTCCGGAATTCTTTTTAAAAGAGGTTTTGCATCGACGAAAAGCGATGAAAGTCCTTTAAATTGCTCTTTTGCATTTTGGATCTTTGAACGGACCGCAGTTTTTCCGAGTTGTTCTGGATATCGGGACGGATTAATCTTATCAATTCGTTTTTCTGCTTCTCCGATATCGGCCGAAATGGAATCTACTTTTCCCAAAACTTTCTCCAGAGTTAACACAGCTGTTTGCAGACGATCTTCTGCTGACCGCTCCACAAAAGAAGTTGTCCCTTTTTTAAACCCGATAAGATCGGCATACGGGGTAATGGCAACCAAACCTTCCTGTGAGGCTTTCACCAAATAGCTCCCGGCTTCTACCCCGTTTTTGAAATCCGAAACATACGGGATAAACGACGCCCAATAGACTGTTTTTGCTTCTTTTTCGAAGTCAGTGTATTTTTGTGAAAAATCCTTCAGATTTGAATTCAGAAGATCGATATTGTTTTTAGAAAATGTTGCTTTCATCTCTTTTGCAGACGCCACCAAAATCATAGCTTTCGCTTTAATCTTTTGGTATGGTCTGAAGAAAAGCAAATATCCAGCAACAACAAAAAAAAGAACAAAAAAAAATAATAACGGTAAATATTTTTTCATAATCCGTATAAACACATTATAACTAAATCATTTTTAAATTGCACCTCTTCCATTAATCATCACCATGGGAGTTTTTATAATTATTTTCAGATCCTCCCATAATGACATGGTATCCACATATTGAGCATCGATACCGATGCGTTTATCAAAATGGATTTCAGATCTTCCCGTTACTTGCCATAATCCTGTTATTCCGGGTTTGACCGACAATACTTTTTTCACCATCGGTTGTGTATGAGGATATTTTTTTTGTTGATTCTCGAGTTCATCAGGGTAATATGCTCTTGGTCCTACAAGACTCATTTCGCCTTTCAAAACGTTCAAGAGTTGCGGAATTTCATCTATTGAATGTTTACGGAGAAATCGTCCAACTCTGGTAACGCGCGGATCTTTCTTTAATTTATAGCTCCCTTTTTTATATTCATGAAACAGTGTTTTAAAACGGGGGTCGGTCCGTAACAAAAAATGGGCGTTGATAATCATTGAGCGGAATTTATACATTTTGAATCTTCTTCCATCCTCACCTATTCTCTCGGGCACATCTGCAAATACCGGTCCGGGCGAATCGAGTTTGATCAACACAGCCGCAAGCAGATAAATAGGAGCAAATACCACCAAAAGAATAAGCGCCAAAAATATATCGAGCCATCTCTTTAACGAATGATCATAGGTCTTTCCCTGAGATTGACGAATCACGCTATATATCAACTTCATTGCTATATTTTATCAAAAAGAGGAAGAATTATGTTAATTTTTCATGTTCTGTACCTTTAAATCCTTCGACCATCTTTTTAATTTTCGATACCGAAGTCTTTTTGGCAATAAGAAGAACATCGTTGGTATTTACAATAAGCAGCTCATTCAAATCAACTCCAACAAGCATTTTTTTGCCCTCATAGTTATATACAAGATTGTCAGAGGAATCCTCCAAAAGCACGTTTCCTTTAGTAATATTGTCTTCCCTATTTTCCTCCAGAGCTTCTTTAAGAGCCTCCCATGCACCAACATCACTCCATCCTATATCTTCAACCACGACATACGCAAATTCTTTATCCAGTTGCTCAAGTATGGCATTATCAAAATTGATTTCGGGCATCTGGTGATAATTTTTTGAAAATATCTCTGCAAAATTTTTAGCTCCAATATTTTTAAGAACACTTTCTATTAAACGATAGATGTGTGGAGTGAATCGTTCAAACATCGAGTAAATAAACTGAGGCGTGGAAACGAAGTATCCTAAATTCCAACAATATTTTGCATCCTGATAATATTTCTCGGCTAATTCCTTATTCGGCTTGTACTTACATTCCGCAAATTTGTAGAAAGTGATTCCGTCCTCTTTCTTGTAAATTCCCTCCGTTTCCAACCAACCCAAGTTGTCAGAGGGAAACCGCGGTTTTTGCCCGATAAATATGATTTTATTTTTCTCTTTTTCAATCAGTTTTCCTGATGCAAGGATAATTTTTTTGAAACGATTCTGATGACGTACAAGATGATCGCTCCACAAAATCACCACAGGCTCATGGGGAAATTTTTTCGAAAGATATCCCATCATATAGGCAACTGCCGGCCCTACGTCTTTTTTTTCCGGTTCCCCGATAATGTTTTCTTTCGGAATCTTTGAAAGTTGCTTCGCGACAATATCTACGTATTGAATGCCCGTCGATATATAAATATCTTTTGGATTGAATTCAGGGAAGAGTCGCTCAACCGCAAGCTGCAAAGTAGATTTATTCCCGATGATTTTTTCAAACTGCTTAGGGGATTTTTTTCTTGATAATGGCCACAAACGTGTTCCCACTCCTCCTGCAAATATGACTGCTTTCATATATTTATTCAGTAATTGCTTCTAAAAATTTCTTCTTAAAAATTTCGGCACCAAATTGTTTGACATTTTCAGGACCGAACTTCTGTGTTTGCAATTTAAAATTGTATGATATTGTATGAAATTGGTCAAGTGTTTTGGAAAGTGATTCAGAATCCTGCGAATGAAAAAATAGGCCGGTCTTATTTACTGTGATCGTTTCTGTCGCTCCCCCTTTTTCGAACGCGATAACAGGACAACCAAAAAATTGTGCTTCCAGCGAAACGTATCCGAAATCTTCCTCTTGGGGCATTAACAATGCTTCGGCATTCGAATAGAGGTAAGCGAGCTCTTCATCAGACACGTAAGGAACAAACACGATATTTTTGTTGGCTGATTTTTTTAAATAATGTTCCTGCGAGCCAACTCCAACAACCACAAGCGTTTTGACGGGCAAACGGTTAAATACTGCTATTGCCAAATCCACTTTCTTGTACGGTTCTAAACGACTTACCACCAAAAAATATTTCGTTTTATTTGATATTTGAAATTTGAAATTAATTTGTAATTTATTATTTGTTATTCGAGATTTTATTTTATTCCAATAATCAATGTCAAATGGAGGATATATCACTTGAGAATCTCTTTTATAATATGTTCTGCACCGTTTTTTGGCAGTATCTGATAACGAAATCATTCTATCTGGCCTTTGAGAAGAGACCAGATCCCACTTTTTCAGATAATTCCTGAATAAACCGCTTGATGTTTTTTGAAAATCGTTTTGAATATATTCACTGGTATGCGTCCACAGAAAACGCGTGGGGGTCAAAAGATAACAGATATGAACCGTCCCTGGTTTGGTGATGATACTTTTTGCAAACGAGGACGTTACCGAAATGACAAGATCATATGAACTGAAATCGAACGATTCAAACGCAAATGGATACAAGAGAAGCGAATAAATTCTGCTTTTTTTTAAAAACACGGGGAGTCTTTGAATAAATGAGGATTGAATTGACAATTCTTTTGACCAAGGGGCCGTTGATGAATCAGTATATGAAGTATAAAATGTTGCCTGCGGAAACATCTCATGGAGTGTCAATAATACCCGTTCCACTCCACCCCATTTATCAATCCAGTCATACACTATCGCAATTTTTTTGTCTTCAAGCATATCTGATATGTACATTATATCAGCTGAAAGGTATTCATTTGACGAGGAGAAACAGAACAATGCTCATGCAATTATAGACGATAAATCCAACGCACAACGTGTAGAACAAAACCGGACGCAGCAGTGATTTCATCTTTGTGAAAAATGCGGCCAAACCAAAAGACAATGCTGGCAATCCCGTTATCATCATCCTGATACTAAACGAGCTTCCCTGATTCCATCCCGACCAGGCTGTTATAAGATACAGTAACGCAACAGATATGCAAACAAGCGGAAAAAACTTCCTCCGGACCATATATAACCCGATGAAAGAAAAGAGATATAGGGGTGTCCAGATAAAAAGGCCATTTCGTGTATTTAATAACACCTCCACAATATGTGGACGAATAAAGTTAAAGCCTCCAAGAAGATACGGGCTCATAAAATAACTCCCGAATACGTATTTCCACATCAATATCTGCGGGGAGAAAATGACGAGGCAAGAAATTCCCGTGAGAACCGCCTCTCGGAACTTCTTAACGAATTTTGTTTTTTGGAATAAAAAATCAAACAGTAAGAGAAGACCAAAAATTGCGTCTTGAGTCCTGTTCATGGCCAGAAACCCAAGAAGAGATCCTAAAACAATCCAATCAAATGTCTTCCGTTTCGTTCTGGTTTTCATCCAGAAATAAAGAAACAGGCTGCTCAATAAAAAAGAAACGGGATGGGAATTGATTACGTCTACACCTCCGTAAAAAAGAAGGTTTGTCCCAAAAAGGGTAAGAACAATTGTGATAAGAGAAACAAAAGGATTGAAATAAACCGTCAATAATCGGTATAAAACTGTTATTCCCGCTGAAACAAACAAAACGTTCTCCAGTCCTACGATGATTTGATATACGTCAGAATATCCGTTATTTGGAAAAGAAGGATTAAATATGTGCATAAGACTTGCAATCGCATCGGCAAAAATAAATGATGGAAACCATGCGACCGACGGACCTATGGGAAACCAGTTGAATATCTGTTTTTTTTCAGTGGGTTTTTCCGGAAGCGCGTTATTTGTTCTAGGGGAATATTCCCGGTTGAGTTCATCACGAAGGTCAAGATCGTGATCTTTCCATGCCGACCGCATATATGCCCAATAAAATCTTCCGTCACCATAGACTGCCTGACCGACGACTTTATAATGCAAAAGAAAAATGGAGGAAAGAAGAACGAAGGAAATAATACATATGTACCGCAAAGGTAATTTGTTCATTGTTCCTATGATACAATATTGTACATATATTCATGAAGAAAAATGCGCCTATTCTGATTGCTATAGCAATTTTTTCTTTTATTTTTTTTATCGCAATTGGTGTCGATTTCAGTCCACTGCTTCGCGGACCAGCTCCTTATCCACCCGATTGGCAATGGCCGTATTTATTTACCAATACAATACATCGCCTTTGGTTTCCTGCAATCATGGTTGTAATAATGGTTCTTTTTGTGCTTCAGATAGAAAAATATTCTGATAACAATATTGACAAAAAGCGGGTGATCTTTCTTTTTTTTGCCGTTGTTCTCCATTTTCTTTTTCAAATGGGGGTTCTGTTTTTCAGCAGGGCTGGTATTGGAGTCCTTATTCAACGGATCATTCACCCTGATATGAACGGATATTTTACGACTGCACTTTCTGTCAATAATATTTCACAGTTTCTCGCAACATACAACAACAGTGTTTTGGGTTTTGCAATGCACGCGACCGGTCACCCCCCCGGTTCAATATTATTTTTTTGGTTAGTCAACCAGCTTTCTGTATTGTTAATTCCACTACAGCACCTTGTTTCCTCGATTCATTTTTCCCATTCCGATGTGCAGGCAATCTGGCAGACATTAACCTTGAGTCAAAAAACCGGAGCAGTTGCTTCTGCTGGACTAATTCCTTTATTGTCATCCCTATCTCTTCCCCTCTTATATGTTCTTGGTAAGGAATTGTATTCTGTACGGGCCGGAATACGGGCGGTCTTCCTCTATATGGTTGTTCCGAGTATCACTCTTTTTATTCCTTTATCAGACGTATTTTTTCCTCTTTTTTCTCTTTCCTCTTTTCTCCTTCTGGTAAAAGGATTAAAAGAGAAAAAAGAACCAATGATATTTTTTTCAGGCCTTGTTTTTTTTATCGGACTTTTTTTCAGTACTTCTCTTTTGCCGCTTTCCGTTTTGTTTGGATATTTTATACTCCTCTATTCGTACAAGAAAAAAACACTGGGTATCAATGCGGTACTGTTTAAAGGAATCCCCTACGCACTTGGGCTTTTGGTTTTACCGGTAATATTGTTTCTCTTTTTTAATTTCAACTCACTTGATGTTGCCAAAACATTGATGAAGGGACTTCCAAAAGGAAGACTGTATCATGTCTGGGTTTTCTATAATCTGTATGATTTTTTTGTCTTTACGGGAATCCCGCTATTTCTTTTATATTTAAAAATGCTTTGGGATAGGGTAAAAGACCACTTATTTATTGCATTTACTATCATGCTGTTATTGCTGAATTTTTCCGGCGCGGTCCGGGGAGAAGTCGGAAGAATCTGGATGCCTTTCATGTCTATGCTCGTATTATTCGTATCAAGCTTTCTTACTAAAAATCTGAAAATATCAAGAAATCACTTTGCATGCATTGTTATTCTTCAGGCCATTCAAATATTAGTAATGCAGGAATTTTGGGTACCACTTTGGTAACTATGAAGAAATATATAGGGATTTTTTTGTTATTTTTTTTGCTCTCGCTCGTCATAACCTATCCGCTCATTTTCCATCTCTCTACCTATTCATTGGGGAAAGGTGACGAACTTCTTATTACCTGGATCCTGAATTGGGACATACATGCATTTCTCACCAACCCCATCCATATATTTGATGCGAACATTTTTTATCCCTATGCACATACGCTCTCATTTTCAGAACCATTTTTCAGTTCAGCATTGCTTGCACTCATACCAACGCTTATATTGAAGAATCCATTAGTCGCATACAATACAAACATTATCCTTTCCCTTGCTCTTTTAGGATTCTCGACATACTGCCTGGTATTTTATCTTACAAAAAAAAGTTTTGGCGCGATTATCGCGGGTCTTCTCGTTTCATTTTCACCATTCACCCTTGGAAGGCTGTTCCAGCTGCAAGTCATTTCGATCCAATGGATTCCTTTGAGCCTTTTGTTTTTTATTCGGTTTTTGAAGGACGGGAAGGCAAAAAACGCAGCGTTCACCTCTCTGTTTTTTATTCTCCAGGTATCCAATAGTTTTCTGCCAGGGTATTTTCTTGTTCTCTGTTATGGAGTGATTATCACTTTATTTTTATTATCCAAACGGATCTCGCCGGCGAGATTATGTACCACAATGAATATTTGCATTTTTTCCATTACGGCAGCTGTCACCATACTGTTGGGTATGCCGTATTTTAAGACTTCAAAAACATTTCATTATGTCCGTGATATCCGAGATACAATCCAGTTTGCCAACCGACCTGAATACACGTTCTATCCAAATGGAAGGACTCGTCTTGAGAAAGTGTTCTTAAAGTCGATCTACGCGAATGACAAGGGCCCGTTCCGTTATGATGGATATTGGGGACTCGCGTTGGTTATTTTATTTGTTTTTTCCTGTGCTGCGTTCTTTAGAATCAAGAAAGAAAGAAAATTTTTCCCTCTGATTTTTTTGTTGACTGCAATTTTTTCCTTTGCCTTAAGTCTCGGGCCCGCATTCCAATGGGGAGGAAAAGTGATTAAACAGCCCTTTATCATTCCCCTGCCCTATGCGGTTTTTTATTATCTTGTTCCGGGCTTTAACGGCATAAGAAATTCGGGCAGATGGGAAATGCTTACCGTATTTGCCGCTTCTGTTTTCGTAGGATTGCTTTTAAACGAGCTGTTAAGAAAAAAAACCAAATTATTTCTTGTGATAATCGCGATAGGAATTCTTGCCGAAATTAATGTTCCGTTTACGTATTACCAGCTTTCCGCCAAAAAAGATTTCCCTCCGGTATACATTTTCATCGATACGCTTCCAAAAAAAACTGCCATAATCGAACTGCCGATTTTCAGCTGGGATGTACAACCGTATTCAAATATCGAATTCATGAGGGAATATTACAGCACACTCCATTTCAGAAATACGGTAAACGGTTACAGCGGTTTTTCTCCAAAGGAATGGGAATTGAATACGAAATTTCTCACTAAAGGATTTCCGGACGGCAAAACAATCAGTTATCTCCGTAAAATCAATGTGAACTATGTCATTCTCCATAAAGATGACTATGACAAACTTCCCGGTTTTTCATTTGAAAGGATCAAAAATAACATCGATATGTTTCCCGAATTGCAGTTTGTCGAACGGTTTGAAAACGATTATGTATATAAACTGAATTAAAAATGAAAAAACTCTTTTTTGCCGGCTTTCTTCCTTGGTCCTTACTCATTATGTATTTATACATTACCTATTTATTATGTAGAGGAACCATATGTTTACGCTAGCGATCTTCATCGGTCTCTATGGATACGTTATTTTTTTTCTTGGCGTCATGGGATTGCTGTATACGAAATTCGTACTCCCCGTGACGGTTCTTTTTGCTCTCGGAACAATCATCATATTCAAACCTGCACTAAAATTCAGAAGATTATCAAAAGGGGAAATATTCTTGATTTTTCTTTTGACAGCTCAAGCGATAATTAATATTACCGGCGTTCTCGGACCGGAACGTTCGTTTGACGCTTTGTGGTATCATCTCACTCTTCCAAAACTCTATGTGCAAAATCATGCTATTACGTATTTTCCCGGCTGGCTTTTGTATTATTCCGCGATGCCCAAACTTACCGAGATGCTTTATACCGTTGCGCTTCTCTTTAAAAGCGAGGTTGTTGCAAAATGTATTCATTTTTTGTTCGGTCTTCTTGTTCTTGACGGGATATATAAAATTACAAGAAAAAGTTTCGATAGATCAATTTCGCTTATGGCAGTTTTGATATTTTATTCAAATCTCGTCGTCGGATGGATGTCAATTACCGGGTATATCGATCTGGCAAGAACGTTTTACGAACTCATGACATTCTGGGCATTTCTTCTTTTCGCTCAAAAAAGGAAACGTATTTATCTTATTCTGTCTGCGGTTTTTATGGGCTTAACCATATCGACAAAACTGATTTCGGTTGGGTCATTTATTATCTATGTTCCCCTTTTCTTGTGGTTTTTTGGTATCCGCAAAAATCTGCGGCAAACCCTCAGGTACCTGATAATATTCATTATAATTTCTCTTCTTATTCCCCTTCCTTGGTTTATTTTCTCATACATACATACGGGAAACCCTGTTTACCCAATCTTCTCCGGATATCCGCTGGATAAAAATCCATTGCACTTGTTGAATCCCGCCAATTTTGTCAATGAAAGCTGGAGCCTGTTGACTCAATCGCAAGATCCACTCTCCCCGATATATCTTATTTTTTTTCCTTTTGTTCTTTTATGTATCAAACAACTGAAAAAATATGAAAAAATATACGCTCTTTATTCCTTTCTTGGTCTTGTCGTCTGGTATCTCACTCCCCGTACCGGAGGCGGACGTTTTATTCTTCCATATCTTCCGGTCGCATCAATACTGATAGCAATCGTTTTAACAAAATTGCCTCAATGGATAAAAAAGTATTCGATGATCCTTATTATTTTTACCACACTGATTTCGATCGGATATCGGGGTTTTGCAAACAAACGATATGTACCCGTGATTTTAGGGAAACAGACAAAAACGGATTTTTTAGCAAAAAATCTCAATTTCAAGTTTGGTGATTTTTATGACGTTGACGGATATTTCACAAAAACAATAAAACCTACGGATAAAGTTCTCATTTACGGAATACACAATCTTTACTATGTGAATTTTCCTTTTGTCCATGAATCATATCTTAAAACAGGAGATCCGTTTAATTACATTTTAGTTGGAGATGGTAACCTTCCGGAGAAATATTCAAACTGGCGCCTTATATATCAAAATAACAATACAGGAGTTAAGCTCTATACACGTTAAAATATTTATCAGCTCTTCCTCTTCCTGTTCCTTCAATAAGTAACGCAATTGTTGTATTTAATGCTTTCGGAGTGATCGGAACTGACTTCATATCAGGTTTACGCCCATTTAAAACAGCTACACTACCAATCTCATTATCATCAACAAGTTCGTGATAGTGAGGATCAAGGGCTCCTTGAGATAATTGAGCGTTCAATTGAGAATTTTCTCCTCTCTTTAAAAAAAACCTTTCAATTGTAAAACCGTCTCTTCGTAACTGAGAAGGGGCGCCTTGAGCTAGAGTTGCTGGATCAGCATTATAGATTGTATTTCCATCTCTATACGTTTCTATTATTTCAATACCTTCATCTTTTTTTTCAAGAGTAACTATATTCATATCAAGAGTTTGCCCTTGTCTCATTCGTTCCTCAACAACTAAGGAAGTTCTATCAGAAAGAATTCTTAGTTCAGCCAATCGGTAGGAAGGTGCTTTTAACTTAGCAATCTGATTTCCAGGTATAAATATTTCTGCAAGATTCCAAATAATTTCGAGGGATTGATTCATTTTTACAGCATTTTCACCATCTTCCTCTGATAAATAAATCTGTGGAAACCTGTCTAAATAATCAAACATTGTTTCAACCATACTAAAAGAAAATTTAGGAGTCTGCTATTCCAATAATTAAACCTATAATCAAGTATTTTCGCCTCTTTTAAGAAGAAAATAGGATGAAATCGCTACAATAAGCACAATAATCGCAAATATAAACTGAAAACTTATGAGAAGTAATATGAATGCTATTAAACCTCCAATTGTCAAAAATTTGAGAATTGTATTCTTATCAGGATTCACACACTATATTTTACCAGATTTTAACAGCCGTGTCGAGGACAAAAGAAGTAAAGCAGAAATACCTGCTATTACCGATCCGAAAAAGAACGGCGCCGCGGGAGTGAACCGGTCCCACAACAAACCTGCAATGAAACTTGAAGGCAATGCCATGAGTCCTATTAAGGCATTATAAATTCCATACGCCTTTCCCCTGTCTTCTGACGGAACGATGTCTGCAACGAATGCTTTTGTTACACCTTGTGTCGTTGCATAAAAAATTCCGTAAAAAGCGAATAACAACCAGATCTGATATGGTTTATTGGCAAAACCAAATCCCAAATAAGCAATGGCATATACCAGCCAACCAAGTAAAATTACTTTCTCACGGCCAATCCGGTCAGACAAACTCCCAAGAGGTATCGAAGCCGATGCATAAATAAAATTAAAAAGCGCATAGACCAAAGGAATAGCGATAATACTTACTCCGACGTTTTGCGCACGTAGAATAAGGAATGCATCTGATGAATTTCCCAAACTAAAAAGACCTATTATTGCTAGAAAAATATAAAACCGGACCGGCAGATGAAAAGAAAATTTTTTGTTTTGATCGATTACTCTCCCCGGTGTTTCTCTGACAAAAAAAGTCAAAATTCCTAATGTAAAAAAAAGGGGGGTCGCCGCAATGAAGAAAATGATGTGATATTTGAGCTGATGATTCTGCAGCAAATACATGAAAATAAAAAGCAGTATTGGCCCTACTACAGAACCTAACGTATCCAGTGTACGCGCAATACCAAATCCTTTGCCTCTGTTTTCTACCTTAGTCGAATCGGCAATAAGCGCATCCTTTGGACTATCCTTTATTCCTTTTCCAATGCCATCGATAAAACGCAATCCCAATACACCGCTGGTAAAAGTAATGACGGCAAGAAGCGGCCTGCTCACCAACGAAAGAAAATAGCCGATGAAGATAATGGATTTCCTGGATTTAATTTTGTCGGTAAAATATCCTGCAATAATTTTGAAGACGCTTGCTCCACTGGTTACCAATCCTTCACTCAATCCAATCAGGGATTTGTCCATATGAAGCACATTGGACAAATATAAAGGCAGTACAGGTACGAAGATATCTTGACTTATGCCACCAAAAAAACTTATGAGGCCGATAAAAAACACATTATTAAATGGCCTTTTTTTCTTTCCCTCCATATATTATGTAAATCCTCTTATTGATTTGGTTCTTCACCTTGTGTTGGAATTATCACACCACTCGGCATAACGCCACTAGGCGCACCTCCTGAAGGAACCTTAAAACCCTTCATCATACTCTCCAAGTCGGTAAACTTTACATCAGTTGGCGGAGTAAATAACGAATCGGCGACAACTTCTGTTTTACAATAATTCTTGTACTTTTCCATCTCAGCCAGTACTTTTGCGCTTTGGTCATCGGTTGATGGTGTACCTCCTGTCGGCTTAACCACTTTAGATGGATCAAATGAAAGCATCATCCCTGTTTTTTTAACATCATCCCAAATCCACATTTTATTACTTTTCATGATTGCGCTTCCATTTCCTTGTGGTCCCATTGCAATACTCATAACGCGAACGGCTCCGTTTTTAATATAGCTCGTAACCGTCCCTCCTTTTCCATCGGGATTGGGATATTCGCACTTCAAGGATAATGACTTTGATAAGGCGTCTTGAATACTCGTGAAAATATTTCCTTTCTGTTCAGTGGTACCGGTAGTCTTCTGCTCCATCACCGGAGGCTTTGAACTCTTCATATTCATAACATAATAACCACCAACTCCAAGAAGTAATAATACAACGACTACGGGAACTAGATTTTTCATATACTAATATAGAATTAATAATAGTACTTGGAATAGTATACAGAAGTGCTTTGGAAAAATGCAATACCAGATATTTCTTAAGTCAAATCAAAGTTTCAACTTCGGAATTACCTCATTGATTCTTGGAAAAAAAACTGTGTCTTTTCCTTTAAACATCAGTCTGCGTAATGATTTCACATCATCCATATCAATAAACTGAACTTTATCAATAACATTCCTAGGATATTGCGAAAGTGAGGCGATAAATATTTCGAGAGGAACAGGATAATTTATGATTGCGTCAGTACATGTTAAACACGGAGTAAACTGGGTAAATAAAGCAAGTCTTTTCACTGATTTACTTGTTACTCCAGGTAAAGACACAATCTCTAGATCCAATGTTGCCGGAACTTTATCATGATGCGTCACATAGGTAATAATCGGCGGTTTTTCAGTGTCATAAAAACTCATGCCCAGAATGGTCAGAACTTCATTTTGATCAACCATACCCATTCTATAGAGCGTCTCCTGTAATGCCATTGCATAAGGAACCTGAGACAATAATGCCCGTTCGGTACACCCCGCCTGGTTGTTGGGACAAAAGGTTGAAGATGGTTGTCTTTTTGCCTTTGCGAGTTCTGATGTCTCGCCTATCTCATTAGGAGGCAAAAATTTGAATCCTTTTAGACAAAAAGCAAATTTACTATGCGTGGTTGCACGAATGATGTCTCTCAATTGATCACAACTCAAAACCAAATCAGGTTGACTATCAGCCAGTCTTTTTAGAATTGGAACAAAATAATCCCTATCTTCATCTTTGATGCCTTCGGCAATAGCCAATAGATTACGCACATTAAATCTTTCCAGATGTTTGCTGGAAGAGTACGGATTTCCGTTCCGGGCGAATAGCATTATAGGACCGATGCCTGTCACCGCTTCCGCAGCACCATATACGTTTTTAACGCAATAATGTTCAGGGTAAAACTCACGCGCAGAATTAAGCAATAGATCAATAGGATTTCTCTCTGGTCTATCATAGCCTGCAGTACGTGTATTCAACGCAACCCATTTTATGGCTCCCATCATATATTGATGTGCTTTTTCCCGTGTTGGCACGTTTGAACGATCCATCGCCATATTATAGGACTGATTATTCACTTTTACAAGCTCAGTGAAAATATTGAATAAATACGAATTAAGCGCTATAATATAGCCTTAAATGAGTATTCACCCCAAACATCCTTCGGATATAGAATTAATGGCATCTCGAATGCAGTGGGAAAGGGCTACTTTTAAGGAAGCGGGAGTATCCGTAGGATTATTAAAGCCACACAAAATGAAATACTCGCTTCTGGTAGTTATCAGACGAAAGGAACACACGAACGAAGTTACTATACCGTTTGTAAATTCTGACATGACGCCTCAATTGTCTGCCCTGCATCAACAAAATATAACAAATCGCCAAAAACAAGAAGAAGACTGGTGCGGATTCAATGCCCTTAACCTTGCAGGAGTTTATAATACTAGTAGACTCATGGCAGAACTGCTTAATTTGGATCCAGATAGTGCTGATCCGGAAAAGATGAGAGCAATGGTTAATAGTTTGCTTTTAAAAGGAAAGTCTGCTTTTCCAATGCATGCTCTTTTTGCCCAAGCGACCGCCAACCAAGATGTGATAATTACGATGTCAAAAAAAGCGCCAGGTAAAATCCTTACCCAAGGTCATCCTGAACTGAGACTATTAACTCTTGAGACTCCTATTAAAACAACTGCCCCAGAACCGTTTTATGAAACAACCGGACTTCTGAAGCAATACCTGTCTGCAGAGTTACATCCGAGAGCCACTCATCTATTTGTGGGAACCATCTTACCTCTCATTAGATCATAGAACCTAGCTTTCACTTATATAAAATTAATAGACAAAAATTAACTTTGATATCTTTCCGGTTGAAGATATTGCCTACGATAGGCATGCAATAACTGAAGAGGTAATTCTATATATGCTCTATCCGCAGTTTCATCGTCCCTATGACTTGACTGGACCCTGTTATTGATAAAACCATAAAGACTCGGTTCGAATTGATGGCACCATTTTAAAAATTGAGGCGAAATGTTTCTTCGCATATTGGTCGGCAATCTGCCGTTAATTGCATGGGCCAACTTACTGATTGCTCTTGAATAACTCATTGTGCCGTTTAATACTTCATGTATATAATCCGCTTCATCATACATTTCTTGTAATGTACGCTGATTTAATCCTCTGTCTTCCAATTGATTTAGTGATGCATTCGGATTGTTCCACTGAATTTGCATGTGATCGACTAAAAAGTCCAACCACTGTCTATAGCCTAAATATTCAAGATACGGATTGCCTGATTCGATAAGAGATACCACTCCTAAAAATTGCGCTGAATCCTCTCCGACAATTCCTTTTAATTGAAATAACTCATGTGCTTGAGTTGCCGGCATTCTTTCATCCGATACGATTAATTCCTGAAACAAAGGGTGAGCTTGTGCTGCTCCATGCATTTTCCATAATTGCAACTTACCGAAGGCTGTTTTTTTTGCCCGTTTTGTTGACGGCACTAAATACCCATCATATTTCACCATAACATTATCAACTGCTTCATTTATCATCGGAGTCAATTGAGGACCTTCTATTCGTTCAACTTCCAACCTCTTGTTTATCTCATGAATCACATATGAAAGCTCTTTTCCAAGAGGAAAATCTTCTGTTATTTTTAAATCCATCTTGTCTTCGATTGGAGTTCTCCATTTGTTCAGGTCAAAAAAACCTGTTTCGGCCATATTTAAAAGAAAAGACAGGCCAATATATTGCATTGCAATATTTGCCAGAGGAACTTCATGACCGGTCGCAACAGAAGTACCAACGAGTATTGCTGCTAGTCCCAATATCTCATATGCATAGCTTGACACAGGCTGAGTCAATACATCGGAAACCGGAAAATTAAAATCAGTGAGTTTTGCCGCGACAAAGGTAACACGCGGGTAAATGTTTCTGTGAAATGAATTACTGAATCGTTCCTTTAGATCAGGTCGTCCGCTCATATTGTCGTACCTATTATAATATGTCCAACAGTATATTCAAATCTTCATTTTGATATTTCCAATAACCCATAGTATAATCTGTAGATGACAGATATCGCATTGAGCCGCTTTGTTCCCGCATACGCAGAAGTTGATCGATCATCCTTAGCACGAACAAGGCTCAATCGTATTGAAAAAATCGTAGATAGAGACAGGGAAACATTTGATAGATGGTCAGGTCAACCGGGTGCGAAACAAAGACTGGACATGCCATACCAGGCGTGGCGTTGTCTTATACCGTTCCCTGTTTTTGCTCTCGCAACAGACCCTTCAAGAGTTCACGTGTTAACTCTGGATCATAATCCAAAACAACAGAACATTCTGATTGTGGAAAGAGCTAAAGGCCCGATAACCAACCGATCATCCCTTGATATGTACAAGAAGGCGTTACATGAGTATATAGAAAGAAAGAGAAATGCTACTGCAGAAGAAAGTGCCGCGATGATTGAACCAGAGAAACCGGAGGATGTTGATAGATTCCATGCCCTGCATTATCTGCTGGTAAAAAACGGAAAGTTACGGATAACCGATTATGTGATCAATGAAATCATGCTTTCATCCCGCGGGAATAGATTGCATGTAACCGCTTATTATGACCGAGAAGAACTCCATCATTTCAGAATAGCTTCAACATTCTATGAACAGCTTTACTACATAGCGAAAGCCCTTGGCTACAGATTCGTAACAGGAAGGAATAAAAATCCGGGTTTTTTTATCAATCAACTTGGAAGAAAATCCTTGTCACAAGTCAAACCTCAATATCAAGGTGAGTTTCTCCCCCGCTACGAAGAAATTGATCCTGCAGAATTCACTATACGATTTCTCTATCCTGAAGATGAGCGAAGATACACGAAATCTGCATCATGAAAAAATCTCCATAGGAATATTCAAATCCTTATAAACAAAGTCAGCGTTCCTTTTTTTAAGTTCTTCCCTTATTTCTTCATCCTCCTTCACTCCAATCACTTTCATACCCGCAGCTTTTCCCGCCATCACACCATTTATTGCATCTTCAAGGACTATGCATTCATTCGGCATCAATCCCATCCTTTTTGCCGCTTCGAGAAATATGTCCGGGGCGGGTTTGCTTCTTTTGACTTCAAGACCGCTCACCACTTGGGAAAAATAACCGAGAATTGACAACTGGTCCAGTATTTTTTTTGCGGTTTCTGCTGCATGTCCGGCTGTTGCAAGAGCCAAAACGTACCCTTGTTTTTTAAGTTTTTGGATTATTTCCAAAGAATACGGCATCGATGTCAATTTTTCAAAGAGAGTCTGGTATAAAAAATCCAACCGGTCTTTAGTCAAAACGTCAACGCTTTCTTTTAAATTAAAGCTCTTTATAAAGATCTCTGAACACTCCTTTATTCCCCTACCCATCAATTGTTTCCTGAATTCATCGGTCAAAGGAAATCCGTATTTTTTGGCGAGTAAATAATCTCCTTCCCTCCAATAAGGTTCGGAATCGATAAGAAGACCATCCAAATCAAAAATAATCCCTTTTATCATTGAAAAAGTATAGCAGAAACTGCTTTTGCCGATTCAAGATCATATACCGGAATTGTAGAAAAATATTCTTGTGCATGTTTGCCGTATATATACGGAATAAAGCCTGAAAGTATGCTTTTTGCTCCAAATTCCATGTAAGTACCAACTCCTTGTGACCTCCCAAAATTGATTCCTTGTTCGAAGCGGACCGGATTTACGAGTTGTGCAACAAGTGCTCTTTTTATTACTTCTCCCTGATCTTCCTCTTTACCGGTAAGATTCAAAAGCACCGGCGAGTTAGGATCTCTAAACACAATGCCACTTTGGTTAAGAAATTTCATTAATTTTTCCATTGCCGGCCTCATATATGGAGTATGACTCGGAGGAACATTTTTTAATGGCAGTATTTGGAATTTTGTTTCTTTTAATAGCCGTGCAGCTTCTGCTATGTTATCCGCAAGACCGCTTATACTTACCTGCGCCGAACTATTATACGTTGCCAAATATACACCAGTTTGCTTACAGATATTATCCACGGTTAACATATCACTCTCCCTGACTTTATCTAAATCTTTCTCTGTTCTAATCGTAATCATTCCTCCAGGCGTTTGCTCTGCAGCCAGCTGCATTAATTTTCCTCGTTCATGAGCGATAATCAAGGCGTCCTGTCCTCTTAGTACGCCGGCAAAATAGAGTGCGGTTAACTCACCAAGACTGTGACCGATATAAAATTGAGGAATTACATTTGCCATCTCCGGATGTTCAGCCAGAAAGAGTTCGTTTGCTGCAATGGTCGCAGCCACAATTGCCGGCTGCACAATAGCGTTATCTTTTAATGCTTCACCCGATGGATCAAGCATACGTTCTGAAAGTGGAAACCCAAGTATTTCATCTGCTTCGCGAAAGACTGCTGCAGCTGCAGGATGTTCTGCAAGTTTCATGCCCATTCCGGCAAATTGCGATCCCTGACCCGGCGTCATCATCATAAACCTTGCCCGTCTCGGCTGCCGTTCTTTACCTAATGCATGTTCTCTCATGTTGATAACTGGATTCTAATGTCGTGTTTATTATAGCAGTAAAATTATAATTATGGTTTATATTATCTTGAAGCTCCTTTTTGGTATAATTACTGGTAATTATGGCAGAAAGAGATAGGCTTCACGATTTGAGAAGAAATTATGTATCTCTCCGGCTTAGAACGTGTCATGATCCTATTGGTTTACTGATAGAAAATCAAACTCCTTTACCTAAAAGTCTTGGAATCATTATGGACGGCAACGGCCGGTGGGCACAACATCATGGAGTATCTGTCCCTGAAGGACACAAAGCAGGTGCAAAAAGAATGGCTGATATTTTTAAGGCCTGCTACCGGCTTCCTATCGATACTATTGTAGTGTGGGCGATGTCGCCTGATAATTTTGAAAAACGGGATCCTGCGGAAATACAAGGACTAATGGGGTTAACGCTCGCGTATCTACAACATCTTTTGCCTGAATTTCACGAGAACGGAGTCAGGTTTGTCCATCTTGGAAGAAAAGAGGGACTTCCTGCTCAAGTAATTACTGCTCTTGAAGCAGCCGAATGCGAAACTAAAGAAAACACCAAACAAAAAATTGCTCTGGCTTTAAATTACGACGGGAGAATCGAAGCTCTTGATGGAATAAGAAGAACGGCGGAGGCTGTAGCCCGTGGCGAATTACTTGAGTTAACCGACGAAACTTTGGCCCCGTTTCTTGATCCTTATAATATCGGACTGCTTGACATGCTTATACGGACAAGCGGACAGATGCGGCCATCGGGAATCGGAAGAATCGCAAATAATGCCGAATGGTTTTTCCCCAAAACGCTTATGCCGGATTATACACCCCGTCATCTGGCCTTGGCATTTCTCGAGTATTCATTTAGGGATATAAGAAGGGGGGGAAGACCATCAAGAAAGTAGTCTCTATTGCTATTAATAAATGGTTTATCTGAAAACGCAATGAGCATTAAGTCTGTTTCTGAAGAGATTTTTCATTGCGAGTCATAACGCGTCTCTGGGTTTGCGAGAGATATTTTTTCCTTATGCGAATGCCGACCGGGGTGACTTCAAGCATTTCGTCTTCGTTGATGAAATCAAGTGATTGTTCAAGCGTCAAAGGTGAAGCTGGCGTCAATGGTTCAGAGACTCCCTCTCCTGCAGACCGGTTATTCGTCTGTTGTTTTATCTTGCAAACGTTGACTTCAACATCAAATTCCCTGTTCCCCAAACCAACCACCTGGCCTTCATACACTTCTTCAGTTGGACTGACAAACAACATTCCCCTATCCTGCGCGTTAACCAAACCATAGGTTGTTGCGGTTCCCGGTTTCACTGCGACCAGTGCGCCATTTCGATTGGATCCCATCGGAGTTCCTTTTGGAAAATAGCCGAGGAAAAACGTACTCATGACTCCTGTCCCACGTGTTTTGGTCATAAGGCTCGAACGTATTCCGAGAAGATTCTGGTCTGAAATTTTATACATCAACCTCACCGTATTTCCTGTTGTGACCATATCGATCATCTCGCCTTTCCGTTTTCCGAACTCTTCGCTCACGATTCCCATATGTTCCTTATCGACATCAATCGTCACTTCTTCATACGGTTCACAGATTTCGCCCTCAACGGTTTTGTAAATCACCTGCGGTTTGGAAATCTGGAGTTCGAATCCTTCCCTCCGCATGGTTTCGATAAGAATTGCAAGATGAAGCTCTCCCCTGCCATGAACGACAAAATTGACGCCTTCCTGATCCGGCTCGATACGTAAACCCAAATTGGTTTCTTTTTCTTTAAGCAACCGTTCTTTTATCTGTCGTGAGGTACAGAATTTTCCTTCGCGTCCTGCAAACGGACTGGTGTTCGGGCCGATGGTAACTTTTATCGTCGGTTCTTCCACTTTAATAGTCGGCAGGCTTTCGGGAAAATCCGGATCGGTCACTGTCTGACCGATGGTCAGTTCCGGAATACCTGCTATCGCAACAATATCCCCGGCCGAAACCACGTCAACTTCTTTCCGTTGTAATCCAACAGTCGTATACAGTTGTTGAGCTTTGTACCGGCCGATAATCTCATTGTCGGCGACAAGCGCAATTGAATCGCCTTTTTTTAATTTTCCTCTGGTGACTTCTCCGATACAGATTTTCCCCACGTAGTTATCATAATCCAAAGTAGAGATAAGCATCTGGAACGGTTTATCCTCGTCCTTGACGCTATTGGGGATTTCTTTTATGATGGTTTCAAAAAGCGGGGAAAGATCTCCCTTTTCATGAGGATGATATTTTTCCGGCAGTTGATAAAAGGCTTTTCCGTCGCGGCCAACCGCGTATAACGTAACAAGCTCAAGCGATGTATCCTCATCAGCAAGATCAAGAAACAAATCTTCAACCTGATTGAGTACTTCCACTGGCCTAGCATCTTTTTTTTCGATTTTGTTGATGATTAAAATAATTTCCAGACCGGCCTGAAGGGCTTTTTTCAACACAAACTTTGTCTGGGGAAGCGGACCTTCCGCAGCGTCAACTAGAAGAATCGCTCCATCAGCCATATTCACGACGCGTTCCACTTCTCCGCCGAAGTCAGCATGACCGGGCGTATCGATGATATTGATTTTGACGTCCTTATACATGACCGCGGTATTCTTGGCAAGAATCGTGATGCCTTTTTCGCGTTCCAGATCATTCGAGTCCATGATCAACGTTTCGCCCATCTCCTTTTGGTTCTCACGGAATGTGTGGGTCTGTTTGAGCATGGCGTCAACCAAGGTTGTCTTGCCGTGATCGACGTGAGCGATAATGACAATATTCCGTATTTCCATACAATTAGATTAATTTGGCAAGTAGGTGTCACGAATGAGTGACTCTTCGAGAACCGGATTGGCGAGGTATTCGCCAGAGGCTCAGAGAAGAGAAGGATCATGAGTGACAGAATCTACTTGCAGCTATAAGCTCTTTGTTAGCTATATTCTACCAGAAAAATGGGGTTATTTCTCGGTGATTTCGACAGAAAGGACTTTGACCGGATTGACCGGTTTAGACTGCTCGCCCGTACCTGCTGATTCTACAGGAGATTCTGCGATTTTATCAACAACCTCAAGTCCTTGTGTCACTTTTCCGAAGATCACGTAGTTTTTTGGGAGATTATAGTCAGCATGCATGATGAAAAACTGGCTGCCGTTGGTGTTTGGTCCTGCGTTTGCCATTGCGATTGTTCCTCTCGTGTATGATCCTTCAAACGGTTCATCCTCAAAACGGTATCCGGGTCCTCCCGTTCCGTCGCCATTCGGATCCCCTCCCTGAATCATGAATCCCTTGATGACACGGTGAAAAATGGTATTGTCGTAAAATTTGTTTTTGGCAAGGTAAACAAAATTGTTGACCGTATTGGGAGTCTGTTTTGCATTCAACTCAACAACAATATCCCCTTCTGAAGTTTTCATGGTTGCGGTATATGTTTTTTTCGTGTCTATCTGCATTGATGGTTTATTGAGTTGTTTCATTGTTGGTGGAGTAATTTTTTGAGCTGATGATTGGCTATCTCCTTTATTAAATTCCTTGGTAATAAAAAACAACGCTCCAATAATACATACGACAAATAAGGCAATAAAAATATTTTCCTTTTTCATAGTTCGACTTCTCCAAGTCAGACTTGGCTTCGCTCACTATAATTATGGATTATTTTTCGATTTTTTTACCAGACGGTAAACAGGTACAATCTGCCGGAGTTCCCCGTCTGTCCCTTCGATGACATTGGTCCCTGCGATTCTTTGGTATTCCTGAAGATACCCTGATAACTTGTCATCCATGTCTTTGAGTTCCGTCTGCATATCCTTTACTTTTGCCATGACGGTTTCAATCGCTGGGGTTTTCAGGATTCTCTGTTTGATCGCATTTTTTTCCTTGGTTAGGTTTTTAACTTTTTCCGAAAGTTCGTGATATTCCTGATCGCCTTCGAATGCATCCTTGACCATCTGTTTTTGTTCGCGTAACTGCTCTTTCAGCTCGTTCATTGTCTTGTCATAATCGTTGATAAGAGTCGTAAGATCGAGAACGGTCATTGCGGTGGGTTTATTTTGATCTGCCATAGAACCTATACTATACAAAATATGGAGTGAATAAATCAAGAGGCAAAATTATGCGAGAACTTTCATATAGATTTCCAATGTTTCCTTTGCCATCTGTTCGAATGAATACTTTGATAGGATATGCTTGTAGTCGAATATCGGTTTTTTGGCAAGAAACTCATTAATCTTGTTTACAAGGTCCGTCTCTTGATGAGGATCAAATGACAGGTATTCATCACTCAAAAGCTCCTTGAATACTTCAATATTGGATCCGATAACCGGGCAATTGCAGTATGCAGCCTCGAGAAGTGGCAATCCGAATCCTTCTGATAATGAAGGATGTATCAGCCCTTCTGCATGCGAATACAAAAATTTAAGATCTGCCGGAGTCGCGTTATGGTAAAAAACAATTCTGTTGTCCTGATTCAATGTGTGGATAAGTTGAAATAATCTTTTTGCAAAATAATCGTTTGGTCCGACTAAAACGAGTTTGTGCTTATTGAAAATTTTTGAGAACGCCCGTATGAGCATCTCGATATTTTTGTGGGGATAAAAATTACCGACATAGATAAAAAACGGCTGTTTGAAGAGTTTGTTTAATGCCGTATTTTCTTTTGCCTTTTGCAAAATCCGGTCAACCCCTTCATGGATGGGAATAATTTTTTCTCCGTATGAATGCCCGTACAAGCTCGTCAGCTGTTTCTTGACCGTTTTTGTTGGTGTAATGATTTTAAGGGCATTTTTTATCTGTGTTTTCAAAACGGTTTTGAATACCTTGTGTTTTATCTCATAGGCAAAGGGGTTTTTCGTTGAAGCCTTTCCTGTCTTGAAAAATAACGGGGTCGTATCATGAATGGTGCTTATGAACCGTCTTCCGTATAAAATCGGGTAACTGAAATAGGTAAAATGCATAAGATCTAATTTGTCTTTATAGATCTCATACAAAAACCTTGTCTGTTCCCCGAACGTATGCCACGAAGAGGTAACCGGCCTTTTGACGAAGTTTTTCTTATTGAATTCAATTTTGTCTTCATCTTGTTTCAATACATAGATATGAAACGTAAGATCGTTGGGCGCAATCTTCTGGAGGTTTCCTAAGAGATTCCGCAAATAGGTTCCTACACCTGTTTGAAAGTAAAGGCGTGCATCAATACCAATTTTTCTCATAGTTTTGCTTTTAAATCGATAAGACCGTAAATGATTTTGTTGGTTATTGCCGAATGGCGTTTTTCGTAATGCTTCTTGTAAAAAATTTTCATTGCTTCATAAAAATGCTTTTTTATCTCTTCCTGGACTTTGGCATCCTGGGTGCCCAGTCCGCTTGCGTATTTGAGGTGTATCACGTGAAACAACGGATAGTACAAAATCGCATAACCCAATTCTTTTATTCTCCATGAAAGGTCAAGATCTTCTCCGTACATAAAAAAATCCTCGTCAAATCCTTTCACTTCGTCAAGTATTTTTTTTCTCGAAAGATAAAATGCGCCGCTTGGCGAATCGATCTCATGGATCGTCTGGAAATCATTCCAGACCATATGGTATCCTCCAAAGATTCTGTTTATATAAGGTACTATGCCAAATAATCTCTCAAGTTTCAGAAAATATGCGCAGGAATTCCATATCGTAGGAAAACCCCGATGAGACGCCAGATCGATTGATCCGTCGGAAAGATTTACCCGTACCGTACACGCTCCAATTTCCGGCCTCGAATCAAAATAATATAAAAGTCTCTTGAAATTGACGCTGTCAATCATTACATCCGAGTTGAGAAAAAGCACATAATCTCCCTTTACAATGCTAAGGGCTTGGTTATTTGCTTTCGAATAGCCGACATTTTTTCTGTTCCTGATCAGCTTTAAACTTTTAAATCGCGGTTCATATTTTTTGATCATTTCCTGTGATCCGTCTGTTGACGCATTATCGACTACGATAATCTCATAATCAAACGCATCTTCTGATCTCAGGTTTTTGAGGAGAGACATCAAACATTGGTCGGTTATTGCTTTGCTGTTATACGAAGGAATAATAATTGAAAGCTTGGGCATACATTTTATTATAACCGAAATCGTATTATCCATCTCATTTTAGACGCCTCATCTAAAAGATTTCGGTTAAAAGACTAGAATTTTATACCTTCAAAATCCCGATTCGATCGGGATTGCCGCCTTATACGACTTTATCGTTTTGGTGACTGTTTTGCTTTTCTTGCTTTTCCGCCTCTTCCTACTTTTCTTCGTTCTTTCTTTCTTGGATCCCGTTTGAGGAGTCCTTCTTTTTTGAGAAGTGGTCTATTTGTTTCCTTGTCTACCAATTCCAGCGCTCGGGATAACCCGTGTACCACTGCATCCAACTGTCCTCTTTTTCCTCCACCGTTCACGACGATGGTTATCGCGAACCGGTCAACGGTATTGGTAAGTTTCAAGGGCATCAAATAACATTCCTGTTCATATAATGAAGAAAACATCTGTCCAATAGGTTTGTTATTCAGGTATATCTCGCCGGCTTTTAGTTTTTTATCTCCGACCGTGGCAAGTTTTTCTTTTGTCACAAGATGCAATCTCACCCTGGCAACCGACTGCTTTCTTCTCCCGACACCTTCGTAATATTGTACGTCTTTTGTTTTTTTTGGCATATCCTGAAAATTTCTAATTTCTAATTATTCTAATTAACCTAAATAAATCCTAATTATTTAAAAAATTAGGTCAATTAGATCAATTAGGTTAATTTTATTATTTTATCCTTGTAGGGATGATTTTCGTCTGCAAATACAAATAACCGTTTCATTCTCGGATCCCTTAATTTGTTTTTTGGAAGCATTCCGGAAACCGCTCTTTTTATAATTTCTGTTGGATTCTTTTCCATCATCGTCTTATATGAAATCTTTCTCAATCCACCCGGATATCCTGAATAACGCGTATATTCTTTTGTCTCGGCTTTTCTGCCTGTTATAACGACTTTTTTTGCGTTGATTGCGACAACATTATCACCCATATCAAGATAGGTCACATAGTTTGATTTGTGCTTTCCCTGCAATAATGTTGCAATGATCGGAGCTATTCTTCCCACAACTTTACCGGAAAGATCAATGAGCACCCACTCTCTCTTTATGTCTTTTTCCTTTATTGATTTAGTTGAATGTGTCGGTGTAACCATGTTTATTTTTTAGCAATTTTTTGCTTTTCATCCGGAACCTTGGCGGAAGATGGTTTTTCCTTACCTTCTGCCACTTTAGCTTGGGATTTTTTCACTTCTTTTTTAGGTGTTTCAACAACGATCGGATATGCCCATTCGAGACGTGCGCTTTCCGATCCATCCGA
>Ga0334722_10000172_pt1 | contig 96769 bp, 77 predicted proteins | sample C3_bottom_MG_FD_207210 | JGI IMG/M metagenome (GOLD analysis project Ga0334722, IMG submission 207210) | Sediment microbial communities from Yellowstone Lake, YNP, Wyoming, USA - C3_bottom | ecosystem: Environmental > Aquatic > Freshwater > Lake > Sediment | place: USA: Wyoming | collected...
CACCCGCCGCACCGCACGCGGGCGGTCTTGCTTTGCCGCGGGTCGGGGATCAGGCGCGGGATTTGAGGCCGCGGACGAATTTGAAGAGGTTCCAGCCGCCGTAGACGAGGAGGCCGAGGGCGCCGGTGCCGAGGATGAAGAAGGCGAGGGGCTTCAGGACCAGCATGGCGACGCCGCCGACCAGGGCGAGGATGCCGCCGGTCTTGTCGATCTTGGTCTTGCCGAGGAGGCCGAGGATGCCGAGCACGATGAGGCCACCCCCGGCCGCCATGCCCACGAAGGGGAGCTTGAGGATGGTCTCGATGCCGAGAAGGCCGATGCCCGCGCCGAGGGACATGACGCCCCGGGTGCCGCGGGCGCGGAGTTCGGTGGGATCGGTCGGATAGTAGTCGCTCATGATTGAAGCCTCCTGTCGCCGCCTTCAGTTCACTCCGGGCCTGTCCGGGGTCTCCGGATGGCCGCGCTCCTCCCCGCCGGGCGAGGGTTGGAATGTCTCGGGCGCGTTCCGAGGCAAAGATACCGAAAACCGCGCTCCGAGGCAAAGGGGGTCCGGGTCGCGCGCCCCCGGGCCCTCCCTAGCGCCGATACTCCAGCCAGGCGTAGGCGGAATGGTCGTGGATGCTCTCGAAATTCTCGGCCTCGACGGTGAACTTGGGGAACTTGTCGAGGGCGACGACGCGCCGGTGCACCTCGCGCACGACGTCCTCGACGAAGCGGGGGTTCTCGTAGGCCCTTTCGGTGAGGTACTTCTCGTCCTCGCGCTTCAGGAGGGTGAAGACGGGGCTGGAGGCCGCCTCCTCGACGAGGCTCACGAGGTCCTCGATCCAGAAGAAGGGTCCGAGGGCGACGGTGAGGGTGACGAGGCCGCGCTGGTTGTGGGCTCCGTAGTCGCTTATGGCCTTGGAGCAGGGGCAGAGGGTCTGCACGGGCACGGAGACGGACACGTCGAACTCCTTCGTCCCCTCTCCCACCATGCCGATGAAGGAGCAGTCGAAGGCCGACCAGCTCTTCTGTCCCGAGACCGGGGCGGACTTCTCGATGAAGTAGGGGAAGTGGAGGTCGCCGTAGGCGGTGCGGGCCTCGAGGGAGACGCGGACCTCCTCGAGCATGGCGAGGAAGGTCGGCATCGAGAGGCGCTCGCGGTGCGAGTTGAAGACCTCGATGAAGCGGCTCATGTGGGTGCCCTTGAAGTCCTTGGGCAGGTCGGCGTAGAGGTTGACGCGGGCCGTGGTGTGCTGGACTGCGTTGGCCCGGTCACGCAGGGTGATGGGGGCGCGGACCCCCTTCACGCCGACCTTCTGGATGGGCACCCCCCGCTCGTCGGGGAGGCTCTGGACGTCGATCACCTCGCGAGATCCCGCTCCGCCGACTCGACGGTGTTGGCCATGAGCATGGTGATGGTCATGGGTCCTACCCCGCCCGGCACCGGCGTGATGAAGGCCGCGCGCTCCGCGGCGGCCGCGTACTCGACGTCGCCCTTCAGGCGGAAGCCCTTCTTGGCCGTCGGGTCCTCGACGCGGTTGACGCCGACGTCGATGACGCAGGCCCCCTCCTTGATCCATTCGCCCTTGACGAGGCCGGGGCTGCCGGCGCAGGCGATGACGATGTCGGCGCGGCCCACCCAGGCGGCGAGATCCTTGCTGCCGGTGTGGCAGAGGGTGACGGTCGCGTTGAGCGATCTCCGGACGAGGAGGTTCTGGAGGGGCTTGCCCGTCAGGTTGGAGCGGCCGATGACGAGGGCGTGGGCCCCGTCGGTGCGCACGCCGGCCCGCTTGATGAGCTCGATGACGCCCGCCGGGGTGCAGGGGAGGTAGCAGGGCTCCTCGAGGACCATGCGGCCGACATTGATGGGCGTGAAGCCGTCCACGTCCTTCTCGGGCTTGATGGCGGCGATCACCTTCTTCTGGTCGATGTGCCTGGGGAGGGGGAGCTGGACGAGGATGCCGTGGACCCTGGGGTCGCGGTTGTACTCTTCGATGAGGGCGAGGAGCTCGGCCTCGGCGGTCTCGGCGGGCAGGTGCATGCCGAACTTGGCGATGCCGATCTCGTCGCAGGCCGACTCCTTGCCGGTGACATAGGAGACGGAGGCCGGATCCTCGCCCACGAGGACGACGGCCAGGCCGGGGACCCTGCCTTTTTCGCGCAACCTGTCCGCGCGAGTCTTGAGCTCGGCCCTGATGTCCTCGGCCACCTTCTTCCCGTCGATGATCGTTGCCGCCATTCCTGGCCTCCTTCGCGATGTCAGCGCCGCGCCGCTTCCGCCGGGCGGGCGCCGGAATTCATAGCATGGAAAGGGGGCCGAGGGCAGGCCTCGAGGCCCCTCCCCCCTCGGCCTCGAACCAGTCCCGGTAGCGGCCCAGGCCCTCGTCGAAGGCCGCCTCGGGGAGGATGAGGCCCGCCGAGAAGAAGGCCTCGCGCTCGAGGTCGAAGAAGTGGCCCGGCTGGCTCCAGAGCCCGGCATCACGGAGGAGACCGAGGGCCAGCTCCTCCTCGCTCCGGTAGCGGGGAGACTCGATGAGGGCCGTCCAGCCCCCCTCGCAGCGGAGGACGCGGTGGGGGGAGCCCGGGATCTCGAGGGCCCGGCGGAGTTCGCCGAGGTTGCGCCGGAGGCGGGCGCCGAGGGCGGCGGCGAAGCGCGGTCCCCGTTCGAGAAGGGCGGGCAGGGCGTTCATCACCGGGGTCCCCGCCGAGAGGAAGCTGTCGGAGACGATCTCGAGGCGGGCGAGGGCCTCGTCGAGGAGGGGGCGGGGGCCCGAGGCGAGGATCCAACCGAGCTTGAGCTGGGGGAGGCCGAGGCCCTTCGACAGGCCGTCGAGGACGAAGGTCAGGACCGTCTCCTCGCCCGCGAAGCTCCGGCCCCTCCCCTCCAGCTCGAAGGAAAGGAAGACCTCGTCCACGATGAGGGCCAGGCCCTCGCGGGCGGCGATCCTGACGAGCTCGGCTCGCTCCGCTTCGTTGATGAAGGAGCCCGTGGGGTTGTTCGGATTGATGAGGACGAGGGCCCGGACCCGGCCCCCCGCGAGGGCGGCCTCGATCGAGTCGAAGTCGACCCTCCAGCCCCCGGGATGGACATACTCGAGGCGCCAGGGCCGTGCTTCCACCGCCTCGAGACCGGCCAGGTAGTCGAAGAGGGGGTAGCCGGGCCGGGGCACGAGGACGGCGTCGCCCGGGTCGCAGAGGAGTTTGAAGAGCCAGGAATAGGACTCGGAGGTCGAGGCGGAGAGGAAGTGACTTTCCACCGGGAGGTTGGAGAGGCTGGCCAGGGCCTCGCGGGCGCGGAGGAGACCGCGGGGGTCGGGGGCATAGGCGAGGTTGGCCGGATCGGCGAAGAGGGAGGGAAGGTCCTCGCCCTCGAGGCCCGCGAGGGGGAGGACGCGCCTCGGATTGCTCTCCGACCAGTCGAGGACGGCCCTCCCCTCTCGGAGGAGTTCGGAGCGGAGCTGCGAGAGGCTATTGGGGAGGCCGGGGCCGGCGAGGCGCGATGAAAAATGAGGTCGCACCGGCGGACTATACCATGCCCCCCTTGCAATGCTCGGGTAAATGGCTTTTAATGATTGAACAATCAGTCATTATTGGAGCATTCATGTCTCGTGCACGGGATGAGGGGCTGGAAGAGAGGATCCTGGACTCGGCCTTTCGCGTCTTCGGCGAGGAGGGCTTTCAGGCCACCACCCTGAAGCGGATTGCCTCCGGAGCGGGCATATCCTCCGGCTCGATCTATAATTACTTCCCGGACAAGGAATCCCTCTTTAGGGCGACCGTGGAAAGGGGCTGGGATCGCTTTATCGAGGAGATCGAGGCTATCAATCTGGGGATTCCCCGGCGGAGCGACAGGATCCTCTCCCTCCTCGACCGGGGCTTCGTGACCCTGGGAGAGGCCCTCCCCCTCATCAGGGGCATGCTCTTCGACGCGAGCAGGCTCAACCTCCTCGAGCCCAAGCTGGAGAGGATCTGCGCCTCCATCGACCGTCTCATCGCCCCGGAAGAAGGTGAAGAGGGAGAGGCGGGACGAGGGGCCGGCGAACCCGAACGCCTCCAGCTCATCCGCATCCTCATCCTCGGCCTCCTTTCCTCGGCCGCCCTGGTCCAGGGCGAGGATCCTCCCTCCTCCCTCCAGGGCCTCCGCGGGGCCATCCTGGCCTTCCTGCGCGGCACCGGCCTGAGCCCGGGGATCGACGAGCCGGCCTCGGCGGTCCTGCCGGCGGGGGTCGGAGCATGAAGGGCCTGACAGGGTGCCGCGCAAAGGTCGCGGTCCTCGGCCTCCTCGGACTGCTCATGTTTCCCGCCCTCGGGGCCCAGCCGAGGACCCTCGACTTCAAGGAGGCCCTGGGCCTCGCGAAGACGAACTCGTCCCCTGTGAGGGCCGGCGCGGCCCAGGCCGAGGCCGCCCACAGGGCTGTCTGGAACGCCGCCTCGGCCTGGCTGCCCCGGATCGAGGCCTCGGCCTCGGGAGCCTGGCTGGCCAATCCGCCTGCGGGGATGAGCATTCCAGCCGGGTCAATTCCCGTAGTCATGTACAATCCGACCACGGGCGGCGCCCTCATCGATCCAGTCACCTCCAAATACTTCATCGCGCCGTTCCCGCCGGTTGATCTTTCTCTCGTTCCCGACGCCAAGTCCACCTACTTCAAGGGGACAGTCACCTTCAGCCAGCCCCTCCTCGTCTGGGGCAAGATCGCGGCCGGCGTAGCCCTGGCCAGCCTCGAGGCCGAGTTGGCCGAGGTGAAAAAGGAGGGCTCGGCCCTGGACGCCGTCCGCCTCGCGGCGCGGAGCTACGACGCCGCCCTCCTCGCGCGGGATTCAGCCGCCCTCCTCGGCGAGCTCCGCGACCTCGCGGCGGCCATCGCCGATGACAGGTCCAAGGCCCTCGAGGCTGGCGACACGACCAGGGTCGAGGTCCTCTCGGCCGACGCCGACCTCGCGGCCCTCGAGGCCAAACGCAGCGAGGCCCTCGAGGCCGAGAAGAGCGCCCTCGCGGGCCTGGCCTTCGCCACCGGCCTCGGCTCGAAGGAGCTCACGGCCGGCCTCCTCCTCTCCTCGCCCCTGCGAGACAAGTTGCCCGTCCTCGACGCGGCGGCCCTCCTCGAGGCCGCCCCCGCCGCCTCCACCGACCGCGGGGTCGCGCGCACTCGCCTCTCGCAGGCGGGACGGAAGCTCGACCTGGAGCGCGGCAAGTCCGCCCTCCTCCCCGACCTGGCCCTCTTCGCCAACCTCGAGGCCTCGGGCCAGAACCCTCCCTTCACGACAAAGGACTGGATGGACACGACCTGGTCCTGGGACCTCACGGTCGGCCTCAACATCAAGGCCGAGCTCTTCGACGGAGGAGCCTCCCTGGCGAGGATCGGCGAGGCAGGTGCCGACCTTCTCGCGGCCAAGGCCGGCCTCGAGGCCGCGGAGGAGGGAGCCCGCCTCGAGATGGTGCGCGCCCTCGCCGCGGCCAGGAACGCCGAGACCTCCCTCGCGGCGAAGCGGGCCAAGGCGGCCTGGGCGGCGGAGGTCAAGAGGAACGCGGCCGCCTCGGCGGCAGGGGAACTGATCTCCCGGGCCGACCTCAACGGCGCCGCCATCCTCGAGACCTCGGCCCGCCTCGAACTCCTCCAGGCCACCTGGATCCTCGCCGAGGCCCTGGCCGACCTCGAGCGCCTCGCCGGCAGGGGACTCGAATGAGCCTCACCGAACTCGCGGTCAAGCGGCCGACCGCCCTCGTCGCCATCTTCGCCCTCTTCATCGGCCTCGGCGTGATGGGCTACTTCAATCTCGGGGCCGACCTCTTCCCCTCGACCAACACGCCCTTCATCGGGATCCACGCCATCTACCCGGGCGCCGGATCGAAGGAGATCGAGGCCGACCTCGTGAAACCCATCGAGGACGCCGTGTCGAGCCTCCCCGGCATCCGGAGCGTCCGCTCCTCCTCGGGCGAGGGCTTCGGCTTCACCGCCCTCGAGTTCTCGATGTCGACCGACCCGGACACCGCCGTCCTCGATGTGCAGAAGGCCGTGGACGGGATCATGGACCGCCTCCCCGCCGACGCCACGAGGCCCGTCGTCCGCAAGTTCAACCTCAACGCCCGGCCCATCCTCGTCCTCTCCCTCTCGGGGAGCCTGCCCTACGAGGAACTCAGGGCCCGGGCGGAGACCATGAAGAAGCTGGTCGAGAACGTGAGCGGAGTCGGGCAGGTGAACCTCGAGGGCGCACCGCAGCGGCGGGTCGAGGTGGTCGTCGACCGCTACGCCCTCGAGGGCCGGGGCCTCGGCGTCGCCACCCTGATCGGCCTCCTCAGGGCCAACAACCTCAACGCCCCCGCGGGCCTGCTCAGGCAGGAGGGCATCGACCGCACGGTGCGCATCGAAGGCGCCCTCGGCACCCTCGAGGAGCTCCGCGGCCTCAGGCTCCCCCTCGCCGGGGGCGGCTCCATCCCCCTCGGGGAGGTGGCCGAGGTCCGCTACGCCTATCCCGAAGACGAGGGCCGCATCCGCATGAACGGCCGGGCGGCCATCGGCATGACGGTGGTGAAGGCGAGCGACGCCAACATCGTCGCGGCGACCAAGGCGGTGAAGAAGGCCCTGGCCTCGGTGGAGGCCGAGCTTCCGCCGGGCATCGAGTTCAAGGTGGCCTCGGACGAGACTGTCTTCATCGACTCCTCGCTCTCCGAGACCATGCGCGACCTCCTCCTCGGCATCCTCTCGACGGCGATCGTCCTCTACCTCTTCCTCCGCGAGTGGAGGAATTCCCTCATCGTCCTCGTCGCCATCCCGACCTCCCTCGTCTCGACCTTCTTCATGATGTTCATTCTCCACTTCACCCTGAACATCGTGTCGACCATGGCCCTGGCCCTCTGCATCGGTATCCTCGTCGACGACTCCATCGTCGTCCTCGAGAACATCCACCGCCACCACGCCGATGGACAGGATCCCGTCAAGGCGGCCATCGAGGGCCGGCGGGAGATCGGCATGGCGGCCGTCGCCATCACCCTGAGCGACGTGGTGGTCTTCGCTCCCGTCGCCTTCCTGACCGACCTGGTCGGGCAGTTCTTCAGGCAGTTCGGCCTCACCATCGTCTTCGCGGCCCTCTTCTCCCTCTTCGTCTCCTTCACCCTCACCCCGGCCCTGGCCTCGCGCCTCGTCGGGAAGGGCCACGTCCGCCTCGGAGGCGACGAGGGGGAGGCGCCGAAGGGAAGGCCCAACCTCTTCGAGCGGGAGGTCAAGCCGCGCTACCGCAGCCTCCTCACCTGGGCCCTCGGCCACCGCGCCCTGGTCCTCGGCGCCGTGGCGGCCGCCTTCGTCGGCGCCATATCCCTCATCCCCCTCGGCTTCATCGCCACGGAATTCCTTCCTCCCTTCGACCAGGGCAAGCTCGTCATCGACCTCGCCCTGGACTCGGGCAGCAACCTCGCCAGCACCGACGTCCTCGCGAAGCGGGTCGAGGCCCATCTCCTCGAGCTGCCGGAGACGAGGGACGTCTACGCCGGGGTCGGCACCATCGAGGGCTCCAACCGGGCCCGGATCATTCTCAAGCTGAAGGAGAAGACGGAGCGCAAGAAGAGCCAGAGCCTCCTGGCCAGGGAGCTCCGGGCCTGGGGAGCGGGCCTGCCGGGCATCGTCTTCTCGGTGACGGAGCAGTCCATCGTCGAGCAGACCTCGGCCGACGGCACGAAGGCCATCATCATCAACGTGATCGGCCCCGACCGGGCGGTGATCGCCGACCTGGCAGCGGGCGTCGAGAAGGCCCTCAGGGAGACACCGGGCGCCGTCGACATCGACAACTCGATGTCCTCGCGGCGCACCGAGCTCGCCCTCCGCATCGACCGCCTGGCCCTGAGCCAGTACGGACTCACGGTCGGGGACGCCGCGATGGCCCTCCGCACCGCCTTGGCGGGCACCAAGGCCGGGGTCTTCAGGCGGGCCGGCGACGAGTACGACATCCTCCTCCGCTTCGCCCCCGAGCAGGTGAGGACGATCGAGGACCTCGCCGCGATCCGCCTGCCCAACCCCGTGGGCATGCCCGTCGCCATCGGACAGGTCGCGACGATCGAGCGCAGCTCGGCCTCGACCACCCTGACCCGCACGAACCGTTCGAACGTCGCCACCCTCCAGGCCAACCTCGAGGGCCGGCCCCTCTCCGCGGTGCAGGCGGAGGTGAAGAGACGCCTCGACGAGCGCCCCGCCCCCGCGGGCTACCGCTACGAGTTCAAGGGCGACAGCTCGATGATGAGCGAGTCCTTCGGCTCCCTGGGCTGGGCCCTGGCCGCCTCGGTCTTCCTCCTCTACCTCGTCCTCCTCACCCTCTACGAATCCTACCTCACGCCCCTCATCCGCATGCTCTCGCTGCCGGCGGGCATCATCGGCGGTCTGGCGGCCCTCGCGATCACGGGGAAGGCCATCAACATCGTGGTCTTCATCGGCATCATCATGCTCGACGGCCTGGCCTCGAAGAACGGCACCCTCCTGATCGACTACACCAACACCCTCATGAAGCGCGGCCTCCCGATCCGCGAGGCCCTCCTCGAGGCGGGCACTACCAGGTTACGCCCAATTATGATGACCTCGATGACGATGGTGGTCGGCATGCTGCCCCTGGCCCTCTCGCGGGGCTCGAGCTCGGAGATAAAGTCCAGCATGGCCATCCTCCTCATCGGCGGCATCATCGCCTCGACCCTCCTCTCGCCCATCCTCATCCCCGTCGTCTACACCCTCGTCGACGACGCCCGCCGGCGGGGCCGCGGGCTCCGCTCCCGCGCGGGGAGGGCTCGCAGCCCGGCCGGACTGGCTCTCGCCCCGGCCCAATCGGAGAACCACGAATGAGAACCACAAGCTTCCCGAAGGCCCTCCGCGCGCCGGCGACGGGCGCCCTCCTCCTCTGCCTCCTGGCCGCGGCCCTCGCGGCCTCCTGCAAGAAGGAGGCGGTCGCGACCGAGAAGGCGCCGCGGGCGGTGTCGGTCTACCAGGTCCAGAGCGAGTCCTTCGCCCTCGAGGCCGAGTATCCGGCCACCATCCTCCCCGCCAGCCAGGTCAACGTCACGCCCAAGGTGGGCGGGCGGGTGGCGGCGGTCCAGGCCAAGGTCGGCGACTTCGTCAAGGCCGGCCAGTCCCTCCTCACCATCGAAAAGGGCGACTACTCGGCCCAGTACCGCCAGGCCCAGGGGGCCCTCGAGAGCGCCAGGGCCAACCTCCAGCGCTCGGACGAGGCCGGTCAGGAGTCCCAGATCCTCCAGGCGCGCTCGGCCATGGACCAGGCCCAGATCCAGCGCGACGAGGTGCAGAAGGCCTGGGACAAGACGAAGCGGCTCTACGACGGGGGGGTCGTACCGAAGCAGCAGATGGACGACGTGGACGCCAGGCTGCGGGCGGCGCTCGTGCAGCTGGACACCGCGAAAAAGGCCCTCGCCCTCGTGCAGGACAAGGCGGGGCAGCAGGCGAGCCGCGTGCTCTCGGGCCAGGTGGACTCGGCCCAGGCCCAGGCCGACCTGGCCCGGAGCCAGCTGGACGCCGCGACAATCGTCTCGCCCCTTTCGGGCCATGTCACCTACCGCGACGCCGAGCCCGGCGCGATGATCGGCACCGCGAGCCTGGCCTTCATCGTCATCGACGACACGACAGTCCTGGCCGAGGCCGGCCTCTCGGACCGATCGGTCGGCTTCGTACACAAGGGCATGTCCCTCACCGTCACGATCAACGCCCTGCGCGGAGCCGCGGCGACCCGGAAGGGGAAGGTCGACTGGGTCAACCCCGCGGCGGATCCGCGCAACCTCCTCTACGAGGTGCGCGTCACGATCGACAACTCCGACGGCACGATCCGCCCCGGTATGCTGGCCCGGATCCGCTTCCCCATCGAGGCGCGGCGCGAGGCCATCCTCGTACCCGAGCGCGCCGTCTTCACCGAGAACGGCCTCGATTACGTGATGACCGCCGAGGCCGGGATCGCGAAAAAGACCGGGGTCGAGCTGGGCGAGTCGGACGGCAGCATGGTCGAGGTGAGGTCGGGTCTCGAGGCGGGCAAGCTCGTCATCGTCGCCGGACAGGAATTCCTCACGGACGGCGACCGCATCGTCGCGGCCGAGTGAGGGAAGAGGTCAACCGTTTTACCTTGAAGGGCACGCAGACGGCCGTACCCCCGCGGATCCGCCCGCGATCGCTTCGCCTCGTTCCATGAAACGAAACGACGATTCGCCCCTTCGCAATCCACTTCACAGACGTAGGGCGGTTTTCGACAAAGCCTTTCAATAGAGAATGGCTCTCATGTGGGATACTTGACTGGATCGGTGGGCTGTTCTAGGAAGATTAGCCATGTATAGTCCCAAGGAGGAACAATGAAAGCTTTCGCGAAAATAGTAGCGATCGGCACCCTAGCCGTTGGCTTCGCCCTCGGCATGGCGAGCTGCTCGTCAGGCCCCAAGGAAATCGTGATCGGCGGCGTCGGCCCCGTCACCGGTGAGGCCGCCACCTTCGGCGTCTCCACGAAGAACGCCTACGAGATGGCCATCGCCGAGTGGAACGCCAAGGGCGGGCTCTTCGGCAAGCAGATCAAGCTGGCCTTCGCCGACGACAAGGGCGATCCCACCGAGGGCGCCACCGTCTACACGAAGCTCATCCAGCAGGACAAGGCCGTCGCCATCGTCGGCACCGTCATGTCGAAGGTGTCCCTCGCCGGCGCCCCGATCTGCCAGTCGAACGGCATCCCGATGATCAGCCCCACCTCGACCAACCCCAAGGTCACCGAGGTCGGCGACTTCATCTTCCGCGCCTGCTTCATCGACCCCTTCCAGGGGACGGTCGGCGCCCAGTTCGCCTTCACCGACCTCAAGGCCAAGAAGGCGGCCGCCCTCTTCGACAGCGGCAATGACTACAACAAGGGTCTCGCCGAGTTCTTCAAGGCCAAGTTCGAGGGTCTCGGCGGCCAGGTCGTGGCCTTCGAGGGCTACGCCACCGGCACCACCGATTTCAAGGCCCAGCTGACCAAGATGCTCGCGGCCAAGCCCGAGGTCCTCTACCTCTCCAACTACTACAACGATGTCGCCCTCCAGGCGAAGCAGGCCCGCGAGCTCGGCTTCAAGGGTCCGCTCGTCGGCGGCGACGGCTGGGATTCCCCCGACCTAGTCAAGATCGGCGGGACCGCCGTCGAGAACGGCTTCTTCACCAATCACTACTCCAAGGACGACACCCGCCCGATCGTCCAGGACTTCGTCCAGAAGTACACCGCCAAGTACGGCGCCGCCCCCGACGCTCTCGCCGCCCTCGGCTACGACGCCATGACGATCATGCTCGACGGCATCAAGCGCGCCGGCAAGACCGACGGCAAGGCCATCCGCGACGCCCTCAAGGCGACCGACCTCGGCGTGGTCTCCGGCCAGGTCAAGTTCGACGCCAACCGCAATCCGATCAAGTCCGCCGTCATCATCGAAATCAAGGGCGGCCAGCAGGTCTACAAGACGACCGTCAATCCCTGATAGTCCTTTAGAAGACTGACTTCAAGGGGGGCCACGCCAGTTCCGGCAGGCGTGGCCTCCCTTTTACACAATCAAGGGGTCCCCCATGGGTTCTATCTTCAATGTCCAGCAGGTCATCAACGGCCTCCAGCTCGGATCTATCTACGCCCTCATTGCGCTGGGCTACACGATGGTCTACGGGATCGTAAGGCTCATCAACTTCGCCCACGGCGACTTCTTCATGATCGGAGCCTACGCGTCGTACGGAGCCTTCTACCTCTTCAATTCCTTCATCGGCGCCGGGAATCCCCTCGCCTTCATCGCCCTCATCATCGCGATGGTCGCGGGCGGCGCGGTCGCGAGCCTCGCCAACCAGCTCGCCTACAAGCCCCTGCGCTACAAGCCCAAGCTCTCCTCCCTCGTCACCGCGATCGGTGTGTCCATGTTCCTCGAATTCTTCTTCTCCGCCTTCCCCTTCATCGGGCCCTCGCCCCGCGGCTTCCCCGAGCTCCTGCCCAAGGTCATGTTCACGATCGGTGGCGCGCAGGTTTCCAACTACGTGATCCTCGACGTCGCCGTCGCGGCCCTCCTCATGATCGGACTCACCTTCCTGATCCAGAAAACACCCCTGGGCCGCGCCATGCGGGCCGTGTCCCAGGACAAGGACGCCGCCAAGCTGATGGGCATCGACGTCGAGCAGATAATCACCTGGACCTTCCTCATCGGCGGCGCCTTCGCCGGAGCGGCGGGCCTCCTCGCGGGCCTCACCTACCCCCGCATCCAGCCCTACATGGGCATACTGCCAGGCCTCAAGGCCTTCATCGCCGCGGTTCTCGGAGGCATCGGCAACGTGCCCGGAGCCATGCTCGGCGCCTACATCATGGGCCTGGCCGAGACCTTCTCGACGGCCTTCAACTCCCTCCTCGGCGAGGGTATCGCCTTCGTCATCCTCATCCTCGTCCTTCTCGTAAGGCCGACCGGCATCCTCGGCGAAAAGACCGCCGACAAGATCTAAGGAGCCGGCTACCATGAAATTCCCGAAGTTCCTCGCGGCATCCGCGCTCTTCTTCGCCGTCGTCCAGATCCTGAGCCTGATCGGGCTCCTGAACGGCTACTGGATGATCATCATCAACAAGTCCCTGATCTACGTGATCCTCGCGGTGAGCCTCAATCTCATCAACGGCATCACGGGCCAGTTCTCCCTCGGCCACATGGGCTTCGCGGCGATCGGCGCCTACACCTCCGGCGCCGTCACGGCGATCATTTTCAAGCTCTCCCCCCTGACCCTCACCGGTAACGCCGGCTTCGCCCTGGCCCTCATCGCCGGCGGCCTGGTCGCCGGCATCATGGGCTTCATCATCGGGTTCCCCTCCCTCCGCCTGAAGGGCGACTACCTCGCGATCATGACCCTGGGATTCGGCGAGATCATCAGGACCATCCTCAACAACATCGATTTCGTGGGCGGCCCCCGGGGCCTCTCCGTGCCGATGTTCTCGAGCTTCCCGATCATCACCCTCTTCGCCGTCCTGACCATCGTGATCATCAGGAACCTGATAGAGTCGTCCCACGGTCGGGCCATGCTCTCGGTCCGGGAGAACGAGCTCGCGGCCGACCTCGCGGGCGTCGACACCACCCGCTACAAGGTCATGGGCTTCGTGATCGGAGCCTTCTTCGCCGGGATAGCCGGCGGCCTCCTCGGCCACCTCATCCAGTTCATGACCCCGAGCCAGTTCGGCTTCCTCCCCTCCGCGATGGTCCTCATCCTCGTCTACGCGGGCGGCATGGGATCCCTGACCGGGTCCATCATCGCGGCCTTCGTCCTCACCTTCCTCACCGAGGTGCTGAGGCTCGGCATCGACTCGATCCGCGACGCGACCGGCTTTCCGATCGGCACCGAATGGACGATGGTCATCTACGCCCTCCTCCTGATCCTCATAATGCTGTACAAACCTGACGGACTCATGGGCATGCGCGAGGCCAAGATCCTCAAGCTCGTCACGCCCGGCACGCCGGCCAAGGCCATGGAGGTGGCGAAATGAGCGCCCTCCTCACCGTCAAGGGCATGACCCACTTCTTCGGCGGCCTCAAGGCCGTGTCCGACTTCGACTTCGAGGTGCCCGAGGGCGTCATCTACGGCCTCATCGGCCCCAACGGCTCGGGCAAGACGACGAGCTTCAACCTCATCACCGGCATCTACACCCCCACCCAGGGCGACATCCTCTTCGAGGGCAAGTCCATCAAGGGCGTGAAGCCCTACAAGATCGTGCAACGCGGCGTGGCCAGGACCTTCCAGAACCTCCGCATCTTCGGGAACCTGCCCGTCATCGACAACATCCTCGTCGCCCGCCACTACACCGTGCGCTCCGGGCTCTTCAGCTCCATCCTCCGCCTCCCCTCCTTCATCAAGGAGGAGGCCGAGATCCGCGAGGAGGCCATGAACCTCCTCAGGCTCATGAAGCTGGAGGGCAGGGCCATGGAGCAGGCCAAGAACCTGCCCTACGGCGAGCTGCGCAGGCTCGAGATCGCGCGCGCCCTGGCCACCAAGCCCAAGCTCCTCCTCCTCGACGAGCCGGCGGCCGGCATGAATCCCAAGGAGGTCCACGACCTCATGGACCTCATCAAGCGGGTGCGGGACGAGTTCAAGGTCACGGTCTTCCTCATCGAGCACCACATGCACCTCGTGATGAACATCTGCGAGAGGATCAAGGTCCTCGATTTCGGCGAGACCATCGCGGAAGGCCTCCCCGAGGCCGTCGGCAAGGACCCCAAGGTCCTCGAAGCCTATCTCGGCAAAAGGGGCGCGTGATGCTGGTGGTGAAGAATCTCAAGGTCAACTACGGCCGAATCGAGGCCATCAAGGATGTCAGCTTCGAGGTGCCCGACGGCAAGATCGTCACGCTGATCGGCGCAAACGGGGCCGGCAAGACGACGACCCTCCGCGCCATCTCGGGACTCGAGAAGAGCTCGGGGGGCAGCGTCACCTTCAAGGGCGAGGACATCACGAACCGCGAGGCGCACCGCCTCGTCGGCGCGGGCATCAGCCACGTCCCCGAGGGGCGGAAGATCTTCCCGACCCTCACCGTGCACGAGAACCTCGAGCTCGCGGGCTGGGTCCTGAAGGACAAGCGCGAGATCAAGCGGAGGATGGAGGAGGTCTTCACCTTCTTCCCCCGCATCAAGGAGAGGGTGGACCAGCTGGGCGGCACCCTTTCGGGCGGCGAGCAGCAGATGCTCGCGGTCGGCCGCGCCATCGTCACCGGCGGGGACCTCCTCCTCCTCGACGAGCCCTCGATGGGTCTGGCCCCCGTCCTCGTCGACGAGATCTTCGACAAGATCGTGCAGATCAACAAGATGGGGACGACGGTCCTCCTCGTCGAGCAGAACGCGGCCGAGGCCCTCGAGATCGCCGACTATGCCTATGTCCTCGAGGTCGGCTACACGACCCTCTCCGGCCCCGCCAAAGAAGTGGCCGCCGACCCCAGGGTGCGAGAAGCGTATCTCGGCGTCTAAATATATGCCGAGATAGGCTCTCGGCGCCGAAGGCGCCGCAGCATCGTGAGGGGCAACGTGTGGTGCAGAGCTATCTCGGCGTCTAATCACGCGGAGGAGGTTGTGCCATGGGTGAGATGATCATCGAGAAGGCACGTTTCCCGAGGCTCGTCGTCGTGGGCAGGAGGGAGAGGCGCTCCTTCGCCGAGATGGGAAGGCAGATCGGCGCCCTCTACGGCGAGGCGGAGGCCCGCAGACTCAGGCCCGCTGGCGCGCCCTTCGTCGTCTACTTCGAAAAGCCGGTCGGCACCCAGTCCGTCGACTACGGGCTCTACCTTCCCGTCACGGGCTCCGCGACGGCGACGGAGGGCCTCGAGGAGATCGGGGGAGAGGAGTGCTACCGCGTCGTGTGGAAGGGCCCCTACAAGGGCCTGGCCGCCGTCTACGAAGCCCTCTCGGCGAGGGTCGAGGCGGAGGGACGGAGCCTGGTGGCGCCGCCCCGCGAGGTCTACGGCCGGGGTCCCCTCCTCGGCTTCCTCCCCTTCGGCCTCCTCACCGAGATCTGGTACCCGATCGAGGCCGCGAAGGCCGAGTGAGGGCGACCGTATCCTGCCACCATGGGCTCCCCGGATCGGTTCCGGGGGGCCTTTTTTATCCCGCTCGGTGGATCTTTTTCAGCTCTTCTCCCACTCGGGATCGAGGGCCGCCGCGAGGGCCAGGGCGCTCTCCCCGAGGGATTCGCCCCGCCTCGCCGCGTAGTCCGCCAGCTGTTCGCGGCCGACGCGGCCGAGGGCGAAGTACTTCGACTCGGGGTGAGAGAGCACGAAGCCCGAGACCGAGGCTCCCGGCACCATCATGTAGGAGGAGGTGAGCTCCAGGCCGAGGCGGGGACCGGCCTCGAGGAAGTCCAGGATGAGGGCCTTGTCGCGGTGGTCGGGGCAGGCGGGGTAGCCGGGGGCCGGCCGGATGCCGCGATAGTCCCCGCGGTGGAGAGCGGCGGGGGACAGGGACTCCTCGGTCGCGTAGCCCCAGATGCGGCGACGGAGATCCTCGTGGGTGCGCTCGGCCAGGGCCTCGGCCAGGCGGTCGGCGAGAATTTTGATCATAATTGAGGCATATTCGTCCACGGCGAGGGCGGCCAGGGACTCCTCGAGGCCGAGGCCCGCCGTCACCGCGAAGAGCCCGAGCCAGTCGCGGAGCCCGGAGGCGCGGGGGGCCACCCAGTCGGCCAGGCAGAGCTGGGGGCTCCCGTCCTCCTTGGCCAGGTCTTGGCGGAGGAAGGGAATCCGGGCCCTGACCCCTCTCCGCGACTCGTCGTCGAAGAGAAGGACGTCGTCGCCCTCGGAGGCGGCCGGCAGGAGGAGGGAGAGGGAAGCGCAGGAGAGGAGGCCCTCGGCCTCGATGCGGGCGAGGAAGCCCAGGGCCTCCCTGTGGAGGCGCCGCGCCTCGGGTCCGAGCTCGGGATCCTCGAGGATCTCGGGCCAGCGTCGCTTCATGCCCCATTCGTGGAAGAAGAAGGTCCAGTCGATGTAGGGAAGGAGCCCGGCGACCTTGGGCCGCGTCTCGACGATGCCCGCGACCGCGGGGACCGGTGGCGCATAACCTGTCATTTCGTAGGGCCGGCCCCGCCTCCTCGCCTCGGCCAGGGGAAGGCGGCTCCGGGAGGCCGCCCTGTTCCTCTGCTCCTCCCGTCTCGCCTCGTGGGCGAGGGCCAGCTCGGTTTCGTAGGCCGGCCGCCTTCCCGGGTCGAGGAGGCGTTCGAGGACGGCGGGGGCCAGGGCGGCGTCGCGCACATTGACGACGGGGCCGGAATAGGCGGAGGCGATCCGGAGGGCGGTGTGGGCGGGGTTCGTCGTCGCGCCGCCGACGAGGAGGGGAAGGTTGAGGCCCCGCGTCTCCATGGCCGCGGCCACCCGCGCCATCTCCTCGAGGGAGGGCGTGATGAGGCCCGAGAGCCCGACGGCGTCGACACCCCTTTCCACCGCGGCGCCGAGGATGTCCTCGAGGTCGGCCATGACCCCGAGGTCCACGACCTCGTAGCCGTTGCAGCGGAGGACCACGGCAGCGATGTTCTTGCCGATGTCGTGGACGTCGCCCTTCACCGTGGCCATGAGAATGGAGCCGCGCTTCCCCGCGGCGGCCGCCGCCCCTCCCCTGCCGCCCTCCAGGAAGGGCTCGAGGACGGAAACGGCGAGCTTCATCGCGCGGGCACTCTTCACCACCTGGGGGAGGAACATCCGGCCCTCGCCGAAGAGCTCGCCCACGCGGTTCATGCCCGCCATGAGGGGACCTTCGATGACGGCCAGGGCGCTCCCGAGGGCCAGTCGGGCCTCCTCGGCGTCGGCGGCCATCCAGGTCTCCACGCCCTTCACGAGGGCCTGGGTGAGGCGCTCGCCGACGGGGAGGTAACGCCACTCGGGGAGGGCGGCGGGATCCTTCGCGCCCCCCTCGTCGGCGAGGCCCGAGGCGAGGGCGAGGAGGCGATCCGTCGCGTCCTCCCTCCGGTCGAGGAGGAGGTCCTCGACGGCCTCGCGGAGGGCGGGCTCGAGGTCGTCGTAGACGCCGAGCTGGGCGGGATTGACGATGCCCAGATCCATGCCCGCGGCCCGGGCGTGGTAGAGGAAGACGGTGTGGATGGCCGCCCTCAGGGCCTCGTTTCCCCTGAAGGCGAAGGAGACGTTGGAGACCCCGCCCGAGACCAGGGAGCCCGGGCAGCTCCGTTTGAGGATCCGCGTCGCCTCGAAGTAGTCGAGGGCGTAGCGACGGTGCTCGGGAAGGCCCGTGCCCACGGCGAAGACATTGGGGTCGAGGAAGATATCGGTGGGATCGATGCCGCCCTTCTCCACGAGGAGACGCCAGGCCCTGCGGAGCACGGAGACGCGGCGCTCGAGAGTATCGGCCTGGCCGGCCTCGTCGAAGGCCATCACGACCATCGCCGCCCCGTGGAGGGAGATCTCCCTCGCCCGGGCGAGGAGGGCCTCCTCGCCCTCCTTGAGGCTGACCGAGTTGACGATGCCCTTGCCCTGGATGGAGCGGAGACCCTCGAGCACCGTCGGCCAGTCCGAGGAGTCGATCATCACCGGGACGCGGGAGAGGGCCGGGTCGGCGGCGGCGAGGCGGAGGAATTCGCCCATCTCCTTCCGCGAATCGAGGAGGGCGTCGTCCATGTTGACATCGACGGCCTGGGCCCCCGCCTCTACCTGCTCCCGCGCCAGGTCGACGGCCGCGGAGTACTTCCCCTCGCGGACGAGGCGGGCGAATTTCCTCGAGCCGGCCACGTTGCTCCGCTCGCCGACATTGACGAAGCGGCTTCCCGCCAGGGCGGCGGAGTCGATCTCGAGGGGCTCGAGGCCGGAGAGGCAGGTTAGGCGCCTTCGCTCGGGGATCCTCCGGGGCCGGACTCCCTCGAGGGCGGCGGCGAGGGCCCGGATGTGGGCGGGGGTGGTGCCGCAGCAGCCCCCGACGATGTTGAGGCCCGAGGTGCGCGCCGCCTCGCCGAGGACTCGGGCGAAGTGCGCGGGGCTCTCGTCGTAGGCGCCGAGGGCGTTGGGGAGGCCGGCGTTGGGATGGACCGAGAGGGCGAAGGGAGCGTCCCGGCCGAGCTCCTCGAGGTGCCGGATCAGCTCGGCGGCGCCGAAGGAGCAGTTGAAGCCCACGGAGAAGGGCCGGGCCTGTTCGATCGAGTGGAGGAAGGCCCGCGGCTCCTGGCCCGAGAGGGTGCGCCCCGAGCGGTCGGTGACGGTGCCGGAGACCATCACCGGCCAGATAGTGCCCCTTTCCGCCGAGAGGCTTCCGATGGCGTACAAGGCGGCCTTGGCGTTGAGGGTGTCGAAGGCCGTCTCGACGAGGAGGAGGTCGGCGCCGCCCTCCACGAGGCCCAGGACCTCCTCGCGATAGGCGGCGGCGAGTTCCTCGAAGCCGAGGGCCCTGAAGCCCGGCCGGTCGATGTCCGGGGACATGGAGAGGCTCTTGTTGGTGGGGCCGAGGGAGCCCGCGACGAAGCGGGGCCGGCGGGGATCCAGGGCCGTGAATTCGTCGGCCGCCCGGCGGGCGAGGACGGCGGAATCGAAGGCGAGCTCGCGGGCCAGGTGGCCGAGCCCGTAGTCGGCCTGGCTGACGCGGGTCGAGTTGAAGCTGTTGGTCTCGACAATGTCGGCGCCCGCCTCGAGGTAGGCCCGGTGGATGGCGAGGATGGCCTCGGGCCGCGTGAGGGAGAGGAGGTCGTTGTCGCCCGCGAGGCCTTTCGGATGATCGGCGAAGCGGGAGCCGCGGAAGTCAGCCTCCCCGAGGCCGAGCTCCTGGATCATGGTGCCCATGGCCCCGTCGAGGACGAGGATGCGCTCGGCGACGAGGGCCTCGAGGGCCAGGTAGGCTTGGGTCTTCGGCATGGCGGGATTATAGCGAGGGCGGGAGGAGGGAGGAAGGCTGGGGCGAGGAGCTCAGCGGCGCTTCGCGATGCCCCTCCGCGTCGCCTCGACGAGACCGAGGAGATATTGGGAGCCAAGGGCCCGGTCGTGGAGGCCGTAGCCCGGCCTTCCCTCCTCGCCCCAGATCATGCGGCCGTGGTCGGGGCGGTAGGGCCCCTCGAAGCCCCCCTCGAGGAGGGCCTCCACCAAGGCCGGCAGGTCGAGGCTGCCCGATCCCGACCAGTGGGCGCTCTCCTCGAAGGAGCGGGGGCCCGTGATTTTCACGTTGCGGAGGTGGGCGAAGGCCGTGCGGCCGGCGAATTCCCTCGCCATCGCGACGAGGTCGTTCCCGGCCAGGACGCCGAGGGAGCCCGCGCAGAGACAGAGGGAGTTGGCCTTCGAGTCGCAGAGGGCGAGGAGACGGCGGAGGGCGGCGGCGTCGGTGACGATGCGGGGGATGCCGAAGATGGGCCAGGGAGGATCGTCGGGATGAATGGCGAGGCGGAGGCCGCATTCCTCGGCGACAGGCACCACCGCCCGGAGAAAGTAGCCGAGGTTCTTCCAGAGCTCCTCGCCGCCGACCTCGCGCCAGCGCCCGAGGAGGCGGAAGAGCTCGGCCCGGGAATAATGGGCCAGCCAGCCGGGGAGTTCGAGCTCGCCCTCGAGGGGGTCCATCTTCGCGACCGCCTCCTCCTCGTAGGCCAGGGCCTTCGACCCGTCGGGCAGGAGCTTGCCCAGGTCGCTCCTCGTCCAGTCGAAGACGGGCATGAAGTTGTAGGTGACGACGACGGGAGCCTCGGAGCCCGTCGGAGCGGAGGGCGGACCGAGGACCCGGGCCACGGCGTGGAGGCTCTCGATCCAGGCCTCGATGCGGGTGTCCCGCTCGGGGCCTCCGTACTTGATCTCCTCGTGCACGGGGATGGATTCGACGACGCGCCATTCGAGACCGGCGGCCTCGATCTTTTCGCGACGCGCGGCTATCCTCCAGTCGGTCCAGGGCTCGCCCGGCCCGAGTTCGTAGAGGGCGGCCACGAGGCCCCTGAGTCCGGGAATCTGGCGGATCTTCTCGAGCCCCACGGGATCGGGATCGCCGTACCAGCGAAAGGTAAGGTCCATGCATCATTATCGGCGCGCCCGGGCGCCTCGAAAGGAAGGTCGATGCCCCGTCTCGTGCTGACCGGCGTCCTCGCAGCCCTCTTCTTCGCCAGCACCTTCGTCCTGAACCGGGCGATGAGCCTGGGAGGGGGCCCCTGGGCCTGGACGGCCTCCCTCCGCTTCGGCTGGATGCTCCTCTTCCTTCCCCTCCTCATTTTGGCGCGGAGGGGGCCGGGGAGGCTCGCCGCGATCTTCGCCCTCTACCTCCGGCACTGGCCCTTCTGGACCCTCGCGGGGGGGATCGGCTTCGGGGTCTTCTACTCCCTCCTCAGTTTCAGCTCGGCCCGGGCCCCCGGCTGGATCGTCGCGACGACCTGGCAGACGACCATCCTCGCCACGCCCCTCGTCCTCGCGGCCTTCGGAAAGCGGGTGCCGCCCAAGGGACTCCTCTTCACCGGCCTGATCTTCGGGGGCATCCTCCTCGTCAACCTCGAGGCGGCGCGCTCAGCCTCGCTTGGCGAGGTCCTCCTCGGGGTCCTTCCCGTCGTCGTGGCGGCCTTCGCCTACCCCCTCGGCAACCAGCTCGTCTGGGAGGCCAGGAGGGGCAGGGTGGGCCCCCTCCCCCACATCGAAGGCGAGGTCATGGACGACGACTTCGCCCGGGTCCTCCTCCTCAGCCTGGGATCCCTCCCCTTCTGGGCCCTCCTCCTCCTCGCTCTGGCACCGCCGCCTCCCGCGGGAGGCCAGGTCCTGGCCACGGCCCTCGTGGCCCTCCTCTCCGGCGTGGTGGCGACGACCCTCTTCCTCGGCGCCCGCGGCCGCGCGAAACGGGCGGAGGAGCTCGCCGCCGTCGATTCCACCCAGGCGATGGAGGTCCTCTTCTCCCTGGCCGGCGAGGTCCTCTTCCTCGGCGGCGCCCTCCCCGGCCCCCTGGGCTTCGCCGGCCTCGGCCTCGTACTACTCGGACTGGTCGCCTACACCATCGTCGGCCCTTTATGGCGCAAGCCTCCTGAATGATGATGGCGGAGCAGGCGATCATGGCCGGTTCGAATGCTGGGAGTGAATTCTGACTATCGACTCAAGGCACTCTGACTTGGGTCAACCCCGGGGCGATTCTTGACAAACCTCGATTAGGGGCGGAGCGTATACGAATCGAGGAGGGCGGGGAAAACCTATGGGCCGCGAGGGGCGAGACGGAGCGTGCGCCAAGGGCGCGCCGGACAGTTGCATCAGGCTCGTTCCCATATTCGCGGGCCTCTCCCCGTCCGAAATCGAAGAGATCACTTCCCTCACGACGGAGAAGACATTCGGGAAGGCCGAGACCATCTATTTTGCCGGGAAATCGGACAAGCGTCTCTACGTCATTCATTCCGGACGCGTCAAGATTTCTCGCCTGAATCCCGCAGGTAGGTCCCAGATCATCCGCGTGCTCGGACCGGGGGAATTCTTCGGCGAATTGACGATCCTGAGCAACGCTCCTCTCCCGGACTACGCCGAGGCGGTCGAACCATGTCGCATGTGCATGATCGAGGGGAACCGCCTCAAGGCCCTGATGCGGAATAGCCCCTCGATCGCCATCAAGATCATGGAGGAGTTGAGCTCCCGTCTCGAGCGCGCGGAAACCCGGATCACGGATATCAGCCTGCTTTCCGCCGACGAACGACTCGCCCGAAGCATCTTGGAACTCGCGGGCGACCGCCTCGAGTTCGACCTCGCGCTCTCGAAAGGCGACTACGCATCGCAGCTGGGGATGACGCAGGAAACCCTCTCCCGCAGACTGGCGAGCTTCCAGGAAAGGGGACTCATAGGTCTGCGGGGACAGCGAACTATCCTGCTACTCGATCGCGAGGGCCTCGGCGCCGCCGTTGGGAAAATGACGGGAATTTGACCGCGGTCAAGGACATCCCCGCCCGCTCGGACGAAATTCGTCGCATGGACCCTCGAAGAGGGCATTCGGAAGTCTATGCGAGGAGGTTTCTATCATGATGACCCTACTGATCACGACTGTCGTCGGACTCGCGGCCCTGGCCGTCCTGTTCGTACCGCGGAGCGTACACGCACACTGCGATACTATGGACGGGCCGACGGCCAAGGATGGCAAAAAATCACTCGAGACGAAGAACCTGAATTACGCCAAGAAATGGATCCCCGAGGAGGGCGAGGCCGAATTGGAGGAAATCTTCGCGCTCGCCGTCAAGGTCCGCGCCCTCGGCGAAGACGCGCGCAAAGTCGCCGATCGCTATTTCCTCGAGAACCTGGTCAGGCTCCATAGGGCCGGCGAGGGCGAGCCCTTCACAGGCCTCAAGCCCGAAGGCGTGCCCATCGAAGCCAAGGTCGCGGCGGCCGACAAGAGCATCGAAATCGGGAACCTCAGCCCTCTCGAGGGAATGGTGACACCGGAAGAAAGGGTCGAGTTAGGAGAGCTCCTCGCCACGGCCCTCGACCTGAAGGACTTCGACGTCGAGGACGTCGAGGCGGGCAGGGCCTATATCGCGGCCTACGTCGACTTCTTCAAATTCGCCGAGGGAGAGGCGCATCACCACGAAGCGGGGCAGGCTCATGGTGCCGAGCACGTCCATGCGGGTCAGCATCACGCGCAGGGGCATTGAGCGGAATTCACCGGATACAGCGGCGACCCTCCCTCCCGCAGGGGGAGAGAGGGTCGTTGCGTCGCGATGGAGGCAATGACTATGCACGCTGCCATATCGACATTGTGGGCGCTCGCCGGGATCATCGCGATAGTCGCCCTGGTTCGACGCTACTGGTTCTTCATGGCCATCGTCTCGTCGGATTCGATGCTGCCCACATTCGCATCAGGCAGCCTGCTCGTCGCGCGGCGCGTCCATCGCCCAAGCCGAATCGAAGGCGGCGATGTTCTGATATTCCGCTCCCGTGAAATGGGAGTGACTATGATCAAGAGAGTGATCGGCCTGCCGGCGGATCAGATAGAGTTGCGTTCCGACGCCTCGGTGCGGGTAAACGGCGAGACGCTCGAAGAACAGTACGCGATTTCGCGGGGCAGCTTCCGCGGAAGCTTCAGCGTGCCCGCGGGGCATTATTTCTTCTTGGGGGACAACAGAGAACGCTCCGAGGACAGCAGGTCCTGGGAGCGCCCCTATATCCCCTTCAGCGATATAAAAGGAAAGATCATTTTCAGTATTCCGCGGCGTCAGAACCTCCCCACCCGCCTCACCGCCCCGCCCTCCACTTTCACGTCTTCCTTCGATCGGCAGATCTCCTAGAACGCCCCGTCTCCGTCCTCGCGTTTTCTGCCGAAATTGTTTCTCCTTGCATTGACATTGGCACGGGGGCGAAGCTAGACTCCTGCGAGTTGTTACCTCTTGTAGTAACATTAGAAGGAGTTCCGGTGATCCGTCCCAGCCGCATCGATTTTCTCAAGGCCGCACGGCGCGGCTCCATCGTCCCCCTCGTCAAGGATGTCGCGGCCGACCGCCTGACTCCCATCGACGCCTTCTACGCCCTCAAGGCGAGCTACCTCCTCGAGTCGGCAGGGGGAGGCAGCTTCGGACGCTGGTCCTTCCTCGGGGTCGAACCCGTGGCCAGCCTCCGCATCGAGGGCGAGACCGTCACCTGGGCGGACGAGGAGGGCGAGCGCCGCTTCGAGGCCCGCGACCCCTTCCGCGTCCTCGGCGACCTCCTGGCCTCGCGGCCCTGGGAGGGCTCGGGCGACCTCTCGCCCTTTCCCGGCGGGGCCGTCGGCTACCTCGGTTACGACGCGGCGAGGCTCTGGGAGCGCCTGCCCGACGTAGGTGCCAAGCCCGGTCCCGGCACCCCCGACGGGCTCTTCATGATCACGCGCTACACCCTCGTCTTCGACAGCCTCATGCACAGCCTCCGCATCGTGCGGAACCAGCGCGTAGGTGAGGATCCCGAGGCCGACTTCGTCGAGGCGGTCCGCGGCATCGAGGAGATCGAGGCCTCCCTCCTCCGGGCGGACTCGGGCCGCGACCTCCCGACCGCGCCGACCCGCATCGGCCCCCTCGCCGCCGACCTCGACCTCGCGGCCTTCACGAAGGGCGTCCTCCGCGTGAAGGAGCTCCTCGACGAGGGCGAGGCCATCCAGGTGGTCCTTTCGCGGGGCTTCAGCGCCGAGCTCGAGGGCTCGCCCTTCGAGGTCTATCGCGCCCTCCGCGGCATCAATCCCGCCCCCTACATGTTCTATCTCGACTTCGGCGACTTCGTCCTCCTCGGGGCCTCCCCCGAGGTCATGGTGAAGGTCGGCGAGGGCAAGGCCCTCCTCAGGCCCATCGCGGGCACGAGGCCGCGGGGGAGGGACGAGGCCGAGGACGCGCGGCTCGCCGCCGAGCTCTCCGCGGACGAGAAGGAGAGGGCCGAGCACCTCATGCTCATCGACCTCGCGCGGAACGACCTCGGGCGGATCGCGGCCCCGGGCTCGGTCTCGGTGGACCGTATGATGGAGGTCGAGCGCTTCTCCCACGTGATGCACCTCGTCTCCGAGGTCTCCTGCCGCCTGGCCCCCGGCGTCGACCTCTTCGATGTCGTGCGCGCCACCTTTCCGGCGGGGACGGTCTCGGGGGCGCCCAAGATCCGAGCCATGGAGATCATCGACGAGATCGAGAAGGAAAGGCGCGGGCCCTACGCCGGCCTCGTGGGCTACCTCTCCTACGCGGGGGGCCTCGATTCCTGCATCACCATCCGCTCGGCCCTCGTGAAGGATGGGCGGATCAGCCTCCGCGCCGGCGCGGGCATCGTCCACGACTCGGAGCCGCGCGCCGAATACGAGGAGACGGCGGCCAAGGCCGCCGCCCTCGTCTCGGCCCTGGGAAGGGCGAGGAACTGAAATGACCCTCATAATCGACAACTACGATTCCTTCACCTGGAACCTGGCCCAGCTCTTCATGCGCCTGGGCGAGGAGGTCCGCGTCCTCCGCAACGACGACGCCGAGCTGGCCGAGCCCGATTCCCTCGACTTCGACCGCCTCGTGATCTCCCCCGGCCCGGGGAGGCCCGAGGGCGCGGGGAGGTCGGTCGAGCTCATCCGGCGCTTCGCGGGGAAGAAGCCCATCCTCGGGGTCTGCCTGGGCCACCAGGCCCTGGCCGCGGCCTTCGGCGGCCGCATCGTGAAGGCGGCCCGCGTCCTCCACGGCAAGACCGACACCATCGAGCACGACGGGCGCACGGTCTTCTCCGAGGCCCCCAATCCCCTCAAGGTTGTGCGCTACCACTCCCTGGCCGTGGAGCGTGCGAGCCTCCCGGCCGACTTCGAGGTGAGCGCCAGCTCGGCCGACGGCGAGATCATGGCGATCCGCCACCGCGAGCTCCGCCTCGAGGGTCTCCAGTTCCACCCCGAGTCCATCGGCACCGAGGCCGGCGAGAAGCTCGTCAGCAACTTCCTCTCGGGCGTGCGCGAGCTGCCCTCGGCCAAGTCCCTCCTGAAGCGCCTCGCCGCCCGCGAGAGCCTCGGCCAGGAGGAGGCGAGGAGCCTGATGGGCCAGATCGCCGAGGGAGGAGTCAGTCAGGCCCAGATCGGCGCCCTCCTCGCCGCCCTCACGCTGAAGGGTCCCAGCATCGAGGAGGCGACGGGCTTCGCCCTCGCCCTCCGCGAGCGGGCCCTCAGCCTCCCCCTTCCGGAGGGCTTCGAGACCATAGACACCTGCGGCACGGGGGGGGACTCCTCGGGCACCTTCAACATCTCCACGACGGCGGCCTTCGTCGCGGCCGGGGCGGGGGCCAAGGTGGCCAAGCACGGCAACCGCTCCATCACCTCGAGGTCGGGCTCGGCCGATGTCCTCGAGGCCCTCGGCGTCCCGACCACCCTCCCGCCGGCCGAGGCGGCCCTGGCCCTCGTCGAGACGGGCATGGCCTTCCTCTTCGCGCCACTCTACCACCCCGCCTTCAAGAACCTCGGGGGCCCGCGCCGCGAGCTGGGCTTCCGCACTGTCTTCAATATGATGGGCCCCCTTCTCAACCCCGCGCGGGCCCGGGCCCAGGTCATCGGGGTCTACGCCCCCGAGCTCACCGAGACGGTCGCGAAGATCCTCGACCGCCTGGGCACGAGGCGGGCCCTCGTCGTCCACGGCCTCGAGGGCATCGACGAGATCAGCCTCGTCGGCGGGACCAGGGTTACCGAACTCCGCGAGGGCTGGATCAGGACCTATGAACTCGATCCGCGGAGTCTCGGCCTCGAGCCCTGCGCGACCGCCGACCTGAAGGGCGGGGACGCGGCCGAGAACGCGCGGATCTGCCGGCGCATCCTCTCGGGCGAACCGGGACCCAAGCGCGAGGTCGTCCTCCTCAACGCGGCGGCGGCCATCCTCGTGGCCGACCTCGCGCCTGACCTCGCAGCGGCCCTGGCCCTCGCGCGGGAGTCTCTGGACTCGGGAAGGGCGGCGGCCGTCCTCGAGGCCCTGGTCGCCTTCGCGCCCTCCCTTCCCGCAGCGGTGAGGGCCTGATATGGGCATACTCGAAACGATCTGCGAGGCCCGCAGGCAGGACCTCGCCAGGGCCAAGGCCCTCCACCCGGCCTCCTCCCTCCACCGCGAGGCCTCGCCTCCCCGGCCCGCCTTCGGCCGAAGCCCCTTCCTCATCGCCGAGTGCAAGCGGGCCTCGCCCTCGAAGGGCCTCATGGTGGCCGACTACCGGCCCACGACCCTGGCCCGGGCCTACGAGGAGGGCGGCGCGGCCCTCGTCTCCGTCATCACCGAGGCCCGGCATTTCATGGGCGAGGAGGCCCACCTCAGCGCAGTCCGCGAGGCCGTCGGGATCCCCGTCCTCAGGAAGGACTTCATCCTCGACCCCTGGCAGCTCCGCGAGAGCTGGGCCCTCGGCGCGGATGTCGTCCTCCTCATCGCGGCTATCCTCGAGCCAGCCCGGCTCGCAGAGCTGGCGGAGTCGGCCCGGGAGCTCGGGCTCTCGGTCCTCGTCGAAGTGAGGGAGGCCGCGGAGATCGGGGGCGCCCTCGCGGCGAGACCCGACGCCCTCGGCTTCAATGCCCGGGACCTCCGCGACTTCTCGGTGGACTCGGGCCGCGCCGCGGCCATGGCCAGGGAGCTCAGGGCCCTCGCGGGGGCCGGCCTCCCCCTCGTCGCCGAATCGGGCATGAAGCTTCCCGAGGAGGCGGCAGCCCTGCGTCGGTCAGGCTACGAGGGCTTCCTCGTGGGCGAGGCCCTGGCCACCTCGGCGGACCCCCGGGCGGCGGCGAGGGCCTTCGTCGCAGCCATCGAGGCCGTCCCGGCCGAGGCAGGCGCGCCATGAAGGCAGCGAAGAGACCTATTGTGAAGATCTGCGGGCTGACCCGCCTCGAGGACGCGCGCCTGGCCCTCGAGCTCGGGGCCGACGAGCTCGGCTTCGTCCTCGCCCCCTCTCCCCGCAGAATCAGCCCCGCATCGGCCGCGGCCCTCGTCTCCGAGCTGCGTTCGGAGGGGAAAAAATTCCGGGCGATAGGAGTATTTGTAAATGAATCGCCCAACGCGATGAGAGAGATCATGGAGGCCGTCGGTCTCGACGCCGCCCAGGTCCACGGCGACGAGGGGCCGGGCGACTGCCTTCCCTTCGCCTTCCCCTGGTACCGGGCCCTCCGCCCCGCCACGGCCGAGGAAGCCCGAAGGCTGGCTAGCGCCGGCTGGGCCTGCCCCCGTCTCCTGGCGGAGGCCGCGCAACGGGGCGCCTACGGGGGCACAGGCACTCGCCTCTCCCTCGAGGTGGCCCTGGCTGCCCGGGACGCGACAGAGGCCCTCGGCAAGGAATTCTTCCTCGCAGGAGGTCTCGGGCCCGGCAACGTGGCCGAGGCGGTCAGGGCGATCGGCCCCGCGGGCCTCGACCTTTCCAGCGGGGTCGAGGAGGCGCCGGGGATCAAGTCCGGCGCGGCCCTGCGCGCCTTCTTCGAGGCCCTCCGCGGGGCGGTCGCCGCGCCGGGCGCGAGGGAGGGCGAACATGGGGCACCCTGAGCGCTACTTCGGCGACTTCGGCGGCCGCTACATCCCCGAGGTGCTCAGGCCGGCCTTCGAGGAGCTCGAGGCGGCCTGGGAGGCTGCCCGCGCGGATCCCTCCTTCGCTGCCGAGCTCCAGGGGCTCCGCGCCTCCTGGATCGGCCGACCCACGCCCCTCCACTTCGCCCGGAGGCTTTCGGAACAATTGGGAGGAATCCGCCTCTACCTCAAACTGGAGGGCCTGGCCCACACCGGGGCCCACAAGATCAACAACGCCCTCGGCCAGGCCCTCCTCGCGCGCCGCATGGGCAAGCGAAGGCTGATCGCGGAGACGGGAGCCGGCCAGCACGGCCTGGCCACCGCGGCCGCCGCGGCCCTCCTCGGCCTCGACTGCGAGGTCTTCATGGGCGAGGTCGACATGGCCCGCCAGCATCCCAACGTCTTCGGCATGCGCATGTTCGGAGCCACTGTCACAGCGGTGCGGGAGGGCACGCGGACCCTCACCGACGCGGTCAACGCCGCGATGAAGAACTGGACGGAGAGGGTGGCCGACACCCATTATGTCCTGGGCTCGGCCCTGGGACCCCACCCCTACCCCAGCCTGGTCCGCGAATTCCAGTCCGTCATCGGGAAGGAACTCCGCGCCGAACTCCTCGAACGCGAAGGCCGCCTCCCCGACCGCATTTACGCCTGCGTGGGCGGGGGCTCCAACTCCATCGGGGCCTTCGCCGCCTTCCTCTCGGACCCTGTGGCCCTCGTGGGCGCCGAGGCCGGGGGTCGGGGTCCGGCGCCAGGGGACAACGCGGCGCGCGTCGCCGGCGGGGCCCGGGTCGGCATCGCGCAGTCCTACAAATCCCTCTTTCTCCAGGACGAGGACGGCTCCCTTCTCCCCACCCACTCGGTGAGCGCCGGCCTCGACTACGCGGGCATCGGGCCCCAGCTGGCCCACCTGGCCGCGACGGGCCGCATCCGCTTCGAGGCCGTCGGCGACGAGGAGGCCCTCGCCGCCCTCGCTTCTTGCGCCAGGGCCGAGGGCATCCTCCCCGCCCTCGAGTCGGCCCATGCCCTGGCCCTGGCCTTCAGGGAAGCGCCTAAGCTGCCAGAGGGCTCCCTCGTCGTAGTCAATGTCTCGGGACGCGGCGACAAGGATCTCTTCATCACGGCCCCGCGCTTCGACGGCAAGGACTGGCTGGCCTTCCTGAAAGCCGAGGTGGCGCGCCTCGAGGGCGCAGACGGGCCCTCGGGCGAAAATCAGGAGCTCCGGCCATGACGGGCATCGAACGCCTCGAGGGGACCTTCGCCGCCGCCGGCAATCGAGTCACCCTCATGACCCACGCCGTCGCCGGCTGGCCGGAGCTCGGGAGCTCGGCGCGGATCCTCGAAGCCCTGCTGGGGGGCGGAGCCGACTTCCTCGAGGTCCAGCTTCCCTTCTCCGACCCCGTCGCCGACGGCCCGGCCATCGTGGCGGCCAACCACGAGGCCCTTCGCGCAGGTTCGCGCACCGAGACCTGCCTGTCCCTCGTCGAGGGCCTCCGGAAGCGAAGCGAGGTTCCCCTCCTTCTCATGAGCTACCTGAATCCCCTCTACGCCTACGGCCTCGAAGCCCTCCTCGACCGCCTCGCGGGAGGGGGCATCGACGGCCTCATCGTGCCGGACTACCCCGACGACGAGCCGGAACTGGACCTCGGGAGGCGCTGCGCCTCGCGGGGCCTGGCCCTCGTCCCCCTCCTCGCGCCGACGACTGAAAGGAAGAGGGCCGCCGCCCTGGCAGCCGCCTCGGCCTCGCCCCTCTGCTACGCGGTGACCCGACTCGGCGTCACCGGCCGCCGCACCGAACTGGACCCGGCGGCCCTCGCCCGCCTCGACGCCCTCCGCGCGGCGACGGGGCGGCGCATCGCCGCGGGCTTCGGCCTCCGCGAGCGCTCCCAGGTGGAGGCCCTGGCCGGCCACGCCGACTGCGCCGTCGTCGGCAGCGCCCTCCTCGAGGCGGCCCGAACCGCCCTCCGCGAGGGGAGGGATGCGGCCGAGGCCCTGGAGGCGGTGGTGGCGGGGCTTTCGGGAAGGGGAAGACAGGAGACTCGGCCGGGGAGGCGCGAGGGCGATGCCAGCTAGGCCTCGTTGCGTCCGATCCGCTCGATCTCGTCGCGGATGAGGGCGGCCTCCTCGAACTCGAGGTTCTTGGCGTGCTCGAGCATGCGGGCCTCGAGGGCGCGGACGAGGGACTTCTTCTGGTCGGGCACGAGCAGGTTATGCGATTTCTTGAGAAGCTCGATCTCCGAATTCGCCGAGATCTCGCGCTCCTCGTGGTGGCGTTCGAGGATGTCGTTGATGGCCTTGATGATGGTGGTCGGCGTGATGCCGTGGGCCTCGTTCCAGGCCGTCTGCAGGGTCCGCCTGCGGTCGGTCTCCTCCATGGCGAGCTTCATCGCGGCAGTGATCTTGTCGGCGTAGAGGACGACGCTGCCGGCGGCGTTGCGCGCGGCCCGCCCGATGATCTGGATGAGGCTCGTGGCCGAGCGGAGGAAGCCGATCTTGTCGGCGTCGAGGACGGCGATGTAGGAGACCTCGGGAAGGTCGATGCCCTCGCGGAGGAGATTGATGCCGACCAGTATGTCGTAGTCGCCCTTCCTGAGGGCCTTGAGGATCTCGACGCGCTCGATGGTCTCGACCTCGGAGTGGATGTAGCGGACCTTGAGCCCGAGACCGGTGAGGTATTCGGTGAGCTCCTCGGCCATGCGCTTCGTGAGGGTGAGGATGAGGCAGCGCTCGCCCACGGCGATGCGCTTCCGCACCTCGGCGTAGATGTCCTCCATCTGGCCCTCGCTGGGCCTCACCTCGACCAGGGGGTCGACGAGGCCCGTGGGGCGGATGACCTGCTCGACGGGGGCGCCGGACTTGCGGAGCTCCTCGGCCTGGGGCGTGGCCGAGACATAGATGGCCTGGCCGACGCGCTCCTCGAACTCCTCGTATTTGAGGGGACGGTTGTCCATGGCCGAGGGCAGGCGGAAGCCGTAATCGACGAGGTTCTGCTTGCGAGCCCGGTCGCCCGCGTACATGGCGCCGATCTGGGGCAGGGTGACGTGGGACTCGTCGACGAAGGTGAGGAAGCCGTCGGGATAGTAGTCGAGGAGGACCGAGGGGGCCTCGCCCCGGCCGCGGCCCGAGAGGGGGCCCGAGTAGTTCTCGATGCCCGGGCAGTAGCCCATCTCGGCCATCATCTCGAGGTCGTACTCGGTGCGGGTCTTGAGCCTCTGGGCCTCGACGAGCTTGTTGGCCCGCATGAGCTCCTCGTAGCGCTCCCCGAGCTCGGCGCGGATTCCGTCGAGGGCCTTGGCGATCTGCTCCTGGGGCAGGACGAACTGTTTGGCGGGATAGATCACCGCGCGGTCGAGCTCCTCGAGTATCGCTCCCGAGATGGGGTCGTAGCGCCTGATGCGCCCGACCCGGTCGTAGTCGAGCTCGATGCGGTAGGCCTCCTGCATGTAGGCCGGGTAGACCTCGAGGACGTCGCCGCGGAGCCGGAAGCGGGCGCGCTCGAGGACGGCGTCGTTGCGCTCGTACTGGAGGGAGACGAGGCCGCGCTTGATCTCGTCGAGGTCGAGCTCCTCGCCCTTGTCGATGCTCACGTTCATCTCGCGGTAGGCCTCGGGGGTCGCCAGGCCGTAGATGCAGGACACGGTGGCCACGATGACGACATCCTGCCTCTCCATCAGGCTGCGGGTCGCGGAGAGGCGCATGCGCTCGATCTCCTCGTTGATGTCCGCGTCCTTCTCGATGTAGAGGTCCTTGGTGGGGACGTAGGCCTCGGGCTGGTAGTAGTCGTAGTAGGAGACGAAGTACTCGACGGCGTTGTCGGGGAAGAAGGCCTTGAACTCGCGGAAGAGCTGGGCCGAGAGGGTCTTGTTGTGCGAGACGATGAGGGCGGGGCGCTGGGCGGCCTCGATCACCTTGGCCATCGTGAAGGTCTTGCCCGAGCCGGTGACGCCCTTGAGGGTCTGGTAGCGCCGGCCCTCGGCGAGACCGCGGGCGAGGCTGGCGATGGCGGCTTCCTGGTCGCCCGCCGGGCCGTAGGGAGCCACCACCCTGAAGGGTTTCATGCCTGCGTCCCGCCCGCTTCGCTCAATTCTTGGCCGCGGCCCGGTCGGAGAGGAGGATCTCGCCCTGGATCTTCTTGCCGCTCCTCCAGTACTCGACGGCCACGCGGTCGCCCGGCTTGTTGTCCTCGAGGGCGGCGTAGAATTCCGCGAGGGAGGAGACCGGCACGCCGTCGACCATGGTGATGATGTCGCCGCCCACGTAGAAGACCGAGCGGCCGTAGCGGACCGCCGTCGAGCCGCCCCGGATGCCGGCCCTGTCGGCGTTCCCGCCCTTCTTGGCCTGGGAGACGAGGAGACCCTTGTCGGTGGTGACGGGGTAGCCGTTCTGTTTCATGTAGTCGACGAGCTCGGGAAAGAGCTGGACGCCGTCGATGTCGATCCAGCCGCGACGCACCTTCCCGTCCTTGATGAGGTCGGGCACGATGCGCTTGGCCGTCTTGATCGGTATGGCGAAGCCGACGCCGACCGAGCCCCCCGAGGGCGAGTAGATCATCGTGTTGACGCCGATCATCTCGCCCCGCGAGTTGAGAAGGGGGCCGCCCGAGTTGCCGGGGTTGATGGAGGCGTCGGTCTGGATCATGTCGCGGAGGATGGTGTTGGCGTCCTCCTGCACGGGGCGGCCGAGGCCGGAGACGATGCCCACGGTGAGGGTGCGCTCGAGGCCGAAGGGGTTGCCGATGGCGAGGACCCGCTGGCCCACCTTGAGCCTGGTGGAATCGCCGTAGGGGATCACCGAGAGGGTGACGCCCCGGGGCGGGTCGAATTTTATGATGGCGAGGTCGCTCTCGGGATCGGTGCCGACCACCTTGGCCTCGTAGCGGGTGCCGTCGGCCAGGTTGACGTAGAGCTTGTAGGCGTCCTTCACGACGTGATTGTTGGTGAGCACGTAGCCCCGCGTGTCGATGATGGAGCCCGAGCCGGAGCCGCCGTCCTGGGGCACGGGCTCCATGAACCAGTTGACCGCGACGATCTCGGTGGTGATGTTGACGACCGCCTCGTTGAGGCGGGAGTAGACGTCGATGTTCTGGCTCTCCTCGTTGGAGTATTCCGGCACGAGGTCGACCTGCCGCGCGATGCCGGGTCCCTGTCCCGTGATCTCCCGCGGGGGGGCGGCCGCCGGGGCGGAACGGGAGGCCGAGGAGGAGGAGGTGCCCGCGAGGGCTCCGAGGCCGAAGCCGAGGGCGAGGGTGGAGAGGATCACGAGGGCTCCCAGACCGAGGACCTGGGTACGGCTGTAGAGTTTCATTCCGGCGGCCTCCGGGAGGAAATATACGGACTCGGAGCCGCCCCTGTCCAGACGAGGCGGGGCCCGGAGGCGCCGCCGCGGCGCTTTCCCCGGCCAGGAACCGCCCGCGCTTGGAAAGCGGTCGCCCCGATGATACCTTGGAGGCGATGCCCGCCCAGATCGCCCACATCCTCGCCGCGGAGGAGGCCCTCCTTCGCTCCGCCCCCGAGCTGGCCGAGGCTTGGGGCATCGCCGGGGTCGCTCCCTGCGGGGAGGGACTTCGGCGGGACGAGGGGCCGGGCGCCTGGTTCAGGCTGGGAGCCCAGGGCCCCGACGTCTTCTACCACAACCAGCGGACCATGCCCTCGGGCCTCCACTACGGCGGCCTCTCGCACAGGAAGAACTACGGCCTCCTCGTCGAGGGCGCCCTCGAGGCCATCCTCGCGCGGAGCCTGGACCCCGAGGCGGCCGAGAGCGCCTGGCTCCTCGGCTTCGCGACCCATGCTGCCGTCGACCGGGCCATCCATCCCTTCGTCGTGTTCTTCTCGGGCTGGCAGAGCCCCCTCGAGCCCGCAAGCCAGCGTCTCCGAGGCTGCCATCCCTTCCTCGAGCGCCTCCTCGACCTCGTCCTCATCGAGGAGAGGCGGGGCGCCAGGATCGCGGACTTCGATCTCGAGCTCCTCCTGCCCCTCGGCCTCCTCCTCGACGAGGAGGAAAAGAAGGACGCGCAGGCGGCGGAGGGAGTGGCGGCCCTCCTCCACGCGGCCCTGACCCGGGCCTACCCGCGGGCCGCCGCGGCCGACTTCCTCCTCGGGCGCAGGATAGCCAACGCCCAGAGGGACGCCGCCTATTTTTTCAGGTACACCAACCCCGCCCGCGTGAATTCGGGGGACAGGACCATCCTCGAACACTTCGACGACCGCTCGCCCCTCCGCTCGGTCTCCCTCATCCACCCCGATACCCTGCCCGAGGGCCTCGATCCGGGCAACCTGGCGCGGCGGCCCTGGAGCCATCCCGCGGGGGACGGCAGGGAATCGAAGAAGGACTTCCTCGAACTCTTCGACCAGGGCGTCGACGAGGCCTCCCAGGCCCTCGAGTACGTCCTCGCCGACCTCAGGGCCGGCAAGGTCAGACCGGGGCTCGCGGCCCTCATCGGAAACGGCGGCCTCTCGGTGACCGACGCCGACGGCATCCCCGTCCCGCCCCGCCTCTCCCGCCCCCTCGGCCTTCCCGAGGCCATGGCGGCGGAATTCGAAAAGCGTCTCGCCCAGGCCAGGGCTCTCGCGACCAGATAGCAGGGTTGCGTCGCCAGATAGAGAGGGGCGGCGCGACCAGATAGCCCCCTTCGGCGCCGCGCCTCGTTGAAGTCCATCGCCCTTCCGGGTAGGATGGCCTCATGAACATGAAGGACCGCATCGATCGGGCCTACAAGGGCGCGGCCGCCAAGCCCGAGGAGAAGGGCAAGGCCCCTCCGGCGAAGCCCGCCGCCCCGGCCCCGAGGGAACCGGCTCTCCCCCCGAAGCGCGGCACGACGACGCCTCAGACCGGACCTGTCGAGGCCGCCGCGAAGGCCGAGGGCTTCCTCAAGACCGGAGGCGACACCGGCCTCTCCAAGGCGGCCCGCTTCCTCCTCCTTCTCGGCACCGACGAGGCGGCCAAGGTCCTCTCCCACCTCTCCCCCGCGGAGGTGGAGTCGGTCGCCCGCGAGATACTGACAATTAAGAAGATCGACACCATCGAGGCCGAGGAGATCCTCTCGGAGTTCGGCTGGCTCGTGAAGACGAAGGGCTACTCGGTCGAGGGCGGCCCCGAGACGGCGGAGCGCATGCTCACGGCGGCCTTCGGGGACGAAAAGGCCCGGGCCATGATGCGCAAGGCCGCCCCGGAGAGCCTCCGCCCCTTCCGCTTCCTCGAGTCCTTCGAGGCCCCGGGGCTCCACGCCCTCCTCAAGGAGGAGTCGCCGCAGATCCTCGCCGTCCTCCTCCCCTGGCTCGAGCCCAAGAAGGCCTCGGGCCTCATCCAGCTCTTCCCCGAGGAGCTCCGCATCGAGGTGGTCAAGCGCATAGCGCGCCTCGAGAAGGTGGATCCGGAGGTCCTGCGCCGCGTCGAGGAGGTGCTGAAGGAGAGGATCAGGAAGCTCGGCACGGTCTCGACCGAGGCGGTGGACGGCAAGGCCGCCCTGGCCGGCATCCTCCGTCACGTGGATCCCCGTCTCGAGGGCCGCGTCCTGGCCGCCCTCGACGAGGACAATCCCGAGACGGGAAAGAAGGTCCGCGAGAAACTCTTCACCCTCGACGACGTGGTGCGGGTGCCGAACCGCGAGCTCCAGAAGGCCCTCAGGGACTTCCAGGACCGGGATCTCGCCCTGACCCTGAAGGGAAGGGCGGACTCCTTCAGGGAGAAGATCCTCTCGAACGTGTCGAAGAACCGCGCCACCCTCATCCTCGACGAGTACCGGCTCCTCGGGGCCGTGCGCCGCGAGGACGCCGACGAGGCTGCCCGCGAATTCCTCGCTTACCTGAAGCAGGCCTGGGACGAGGGAGAGCTCGTGCTCGAGGGAGAGGACGAGCTCGTCGAGTAGCCCCCAGGGCTACTTTTCCGCGACGAAGCGGATCCTGCCCTCGGCGGCCTCCTCGGAGCGGGCGAGCATGAAGAGGTAGTCGGAGAGGCGGTTGAGCCAGCTCCGGAGGGGGCCGGGCACCTCGGAGAGGCGGGCGAGAGCCACGAGGCGGCGTTCGGCCCTGCGGCACACGGTCCGCGCGACATCGAGGGCGGCCGAGCCCTCGGTCATCCCGGGAAGGACGAAGCCCCTGAGGGGGATCCTGGCCTCGAGGGCCTGGGTCGCCTCGGTGATCGCGGCCTCATCGGCGCCGCCGATCGGGTCGGCCGTCTTCCGCCCCGAGTAGGCCAGCTCCGCCGCGACCCGCCAGAGGCCGCGTTGGATCGACTCGATGGCCTCGATGGTCTCGGGCAGGCTCACCGAATGCCTGGCCAGACCGAGGAAGGAGGAGAGCTCGTCCACCGTCCCGTAGGCCTCGACCCTGAGGTCGTCCTTCCAGATCCGCTCGCCCGTCCAGAGGCTGGTCTGCCCCTCGTCGCCCGTCTTCGTCACGATGCTCATGGCTCCAGAATACCGCCGCCGGCGGCACCTGGGGAAGGTCGCCCCGGCCTTGAAGTAAGGGCCTCGCCCTTGACGTAGGGGCCCCGGTCTTGACGTAGGGGAGGTCCCTCGCCATCTTCTTCGGATGCGTTCCCACCATCCGGCCTTCGAGACCCTCACCGAGAGCGAGCTCCCCGAATTCCGGGCCCGCGGCATCCACCTCCGCCACCTCCGCACGGGCCTCGAAGTGTACAAGCTCGAGGCCGACGACGAGGAGAACTCCTTCGCCTTCGTCTTCCGCACCCCGCCCGCCGACGCCACCGGCGTGGCCCACATCGTCGAGCACTCCACGCTGTGCGGCTCCCGTTCCTATCCCCTCAAGGATCCCTTCCTCGTGCTGACGCGCCGGAGCCTCGCGACCTTCATCAACGCCTTCACCTGGCCCGACAAGACGGTCTACCCCGCGGCCAGCGCCGTCAGGGCGGACTTCTGGAACCTCCTCTCCGTCTACGGCGACGCCGTCTTCCACCCCCTTCTGTCCAGGGAGACCTTCCTGCAGGAGGCCCATCGCCTCGAGTACGACGGCGAGGGGAGGCTCGTCCTCCGCGGCGTGGTCTACAACGAGATGCGCGGCGACTATTCCTCCGCCGACTCCCTGGCGGGCACCGCCTCCTCCACCAGCCTCTTCTCGCCGGGCCACCCCTATTCCTTCGACTCCGGCGGCGATCCCGAGGTCATCCCCGACCTCGGCTACGAGGCCTTCGTGGCCTTCCACGGGGAGCATTATCATCCTTCCAATTGCAGGGTATTTTTCCACGGCGACATCCCCCTCGCCGAGGAGCTGGCCTTCCTCGAGGAGCGTCTCCTCGGGGACTTCGACAGGAGGGAGGTGAGGTCGGCCGTCCCCCTCCAGGTCCCCTTCGCCGCGCCCCTCCGCGTCGACCGGGCCTGCCCCGTCGCGGAGGGCGACGAGGGAGCGACCCAGATCGTCGTCAACTGGCTCACCGCGGGAATCACCGAGGAGCTCGAGACCTTCGGCCTGGAACTCCTTGCCGAGATCCTCCTCGGCCACGACGGCTCCCCCCTCGCCGCGGCCCTCCGCGCCTCCGACCTCGGCGAGGACCTCTCGCCCCAGTGCGGGATCGACACCGTGTTCAGGCAGGTGATCTTCTCCGCGGGCCTCAGGGGCACGGAGCCCGGGCGCGAGGGCGAGGTCGAGGAGCTCATCCTCTCGACCCTCCGCGACCTCGTGGCCAAGGGCATCCCGGACAAGGCCAGGGCCGCGGCCCTCCATTCCCTGGCCTTCGCCAACCGCGAGGTCAGGCGCGGTTCGAGCACCTGGGGCCTCCGCCTCCTCTTCCGCTCCCTCCGCGGCTGGCTCCACGGCGCGGGCCCCGAGGCCACCCTGTCCTTCACCAAGGTCCTGGCCGCCTACGAAGAGGCTGTCGCGAAGGATCCGCGCTGGCTGGAGGGCCTCGCCGAACGTTGGCTCCTCGGGAACCCCCATCGTTCCACGATCACCCTGCGCCCCGAGGAGGGACTCCTCGAAAAGAAGAAGTCGGCCGAGGAGGCCCGGCTCGCCGCCCTCGAGGCCGGGCTCCCCGAGGCGGGCAGGGAGGCGATCCGGAGAGACCAGGCCCTCCTCGCCGAACTCCAGGCCCGGACCGACGCGCCAGAAAAGCTCGCCCTCATCCCCCTCCTCCGCGTCGCCGACCTACCCCGGGAGGTCGAGAAAATCGAGAGGATCGAAGGCGAGCTCGACGGCACGCCCCTCTCGCTGCGCCCCCTGTTCACGAACGGCATCGTCTACCTCGAGGCGGCCTTCCCCCTCGAGGCCCTGCCCCGCGAGGCCCTGCCCTGGCTGCCCCTCTTCTCGCGCTTCGTCTCCGGGGCCGGCCTGCCCGGCCTCTCCTGGGGCGAGGTGGCCGAGGGCCTGGCCCTCGAGACCGGCGGCTTCGGCTTTTCCCTCGACGCTGGCCGCGCCGCCTCCGCGGTCCCGGGCCGGGCCCCCGAAACCCGATCCTACCTCCTCCTCAGGCTCAAGGCCCTCAGGGAGCGCCTTCCCGCCGCCCTCGACCTCGTCTTCCGCCTCCTCCTCGAGGCCGACACGGCCGACCTGGGCCGCGTCGGCGACCTTCTGGCCGAACTCGGCAACGACATCGCCTCGGCCCTCGTGCCCGCGGGGAACTCCTTCGCCGCGGCCCGGGCCGCCGCCTCCTTCAGCCCCGCCCTCGCCATCGAGGAGCTCTGGAGGGGGACGAGCCAGGCGGGCTTCGTGAAGGCCCTGCGCTCGGGCCCCGGGATCGAGGGACCGGCGGCCGTCCTCGGGGGGCTCCGCTCCTCCCTCTTTTCGCGCCGCGGGCTCAGGCTCTCCCTTTCAGCCGACCCCGAGGCCCTCGAGGGAGCCCGCGCCGCCCTCGGCGGCGCCCTGGCCCGCCTCCCCTCCTCGGGAACAGCCTTCGGGGCCCCGGCCTTCCTGCCTCCGGGCCTCGACCTCGGTCCTCCGGCCCGCCACGAGGCCTACTCGATCTCGGCCCAGGTCGGCTTCGCGGCGGCGGCCTGCAGAGCCTCGCCCTTCGGCGAGGCCTCCTTCGCGCACGAGACCGTCCTTCTCCACCTCCTCACCAAGGGCGCCCTCTGGGACGAGCTCCGGGTGAGGCGGGGGGCCTACGGAGCCTCGGCCTGGCTCGAGAGCCTCGAGGGCGTGGCCTGCTTTTCCACCTACCGCGATCCCCGGCCGGCCGACAGCATCTCCTGGTTCGCGGAGGCCCTCGAGGAGGCGGCAGGCGGGGCCGGCATGGAAGCCGCCCTCGAATCGGTGGTCGGCGCCTCGGGTCGGGACCGGAGGCCCCTCCTCCCCGAGGAGCGCTCGACGGTGGACTTCCGGAGGGAGCTCTACGGCATCACGGACGAGGCCCGCCAAGGCAAGCGCGACACCCTCCTCTCCACGAGGGGGGACGACCTGCGCCTTTCGGCGGCCCGCCTGGCCGCCTCGATGTCCGAGGCTTCCTCCGTCTTGATTTCCAACGAAGCGGATGTACAATTGTCGCGTCTCCGGAGGCCGGATACCCGGTTCTCCGGGACGCCCCTCTGAGGGACCGGGAAGGCGACCGGCCGGACCGGCCTTCACGGGGAAGGGGAAAAGGAGTCTTTCATGGATGATCGCGGATTCGACCTGATGCGCAGCCTGATTTCGGAGATCGAGGGCGCTCCCTATCCGGCCGCGATCCCCGACGAGCTCTTCACCATCTGGTACGAGCACGCCCAGAGCGTCGCCCAGGAAGCCCTCGAGTACCTCAACACGGTCTACCCGAACTACGGGAAGGACATCGTCATCCCCGAAGGCCTTTCGTGAGGATCGGAGCGGAGGGGCGGCCGTCGACCGGCCGGGCCCTTCCCCCCCGCTGAACAGGGGCGCGGCTCCGCCATGGAAACGTCAGACAAGAACCGCATCGCCGAGGACAACAAGGCGGCCTGGGATCTCATGCTCTCGGATCCCGAGGGCGCCCGCCTCCTCGCCGAGGCGACGCTCTCGAAGGCGACCGCCCTGGGCGACGAGGAGGGCCGCGCCGAGGCCCTCCTGAATCTCGGCTGGTGCCAGTACTACGTCACGCGCATCAGCCAGTCCATCCGCTTCTTCAAGGACTCCCTCGCGGCCTTCGAGGCCCTCGGCGACTCCCTCGGGCTCATGAAGGCCCTGAACGCCCTCGGCGTGGCCAACCACGACCTCGGCAACTTCGAGATCGCCATGGACTTCTACACGCGGAGCCTCGAGGAGGCGCGGAGGAGGGGGAACGAGCTCCGCGAGGCCGTCACCCTCAACAACATCGGCGAGGTCTGCCTGGACTGCGGCGACGTGAAAGAGGGCCTCGACTACTTCCTCAGGGCCTACGAGACCATCATGGCCCTCGACGATTCCGAACTGATCTCGAACGTCCTCGTCAACATCGGGAAGTCCTTCCTCAAGATGGAGAACTGGACCCTCGCCCTCGACTTCCTCTCCAAGGCCCTGCGCATCGCCGAAGGCTCGGGCGACCGCCAACTCGAGGCCCAGGCCCGCCACGGCCTCGGCTGCGTGGCCCTGGCCAACGACCAGCTCGTCGAGGCCGAGGCGCATTTCCTCGAGGCTCTGCGCCTCTGCGAGGGCATCGGCAACGAGAAGTGGCGGGTCTCGGCCCTCCTCGAGCTGGGCTCCCTCGACCAGAAGAAGGGCGACCTCGACCTGGCCCTCGAGCGCTATCGCAACGCCCTCGCGGGCGCCGAGGCCCTGGGGACCAAGGCCCTCCTCAACCAGGCCTTCGAGCGCCTCTCAGAGGTCCACGAGGCCCTGGGCAACTTCCAGATCGCCCTGGACTACTATCGCCGCCACGCCCGCTTCGAGCGCGAGTCCCAGAGCGAGGACACCTCGCGCAAGATCAAGAACGTCACCGTCCAGTACGAGGTGGACAAGTCGCGGCAGGAGGCCGAGATCTACCGCCTCCGCAACATCGAGCTCAGGCAGAAGACCGAGGCCCTCGAGGAACTCAACAGCCAGCTCCTCAGCATCTCCGAGCTCGGCCGGCGCATCACCTCGAGCCTCGACCTCGACACCGTCATCACCACGGTCAAGGAGAGCCTCGAGCGCCACATGGACCTCTCGGTCTTCGGCCTCGCGGTCTACATCGAGGAGGACGACGCCCTGGACTGGAAGGCCTACTTCGACTCGGGCAAGCGCGTCCACCGCACCCTGAACCGCCTCGACCCCAAGCGGAGCATCGCCGCCTGGAGCATCAGGCACCGCGAGAGCGTCTTCATCGACGACCTCGACGCCGAGGTCAGCCGCTACATCACCGGCAGGCCCACGGGCTACGGGCTCCTCCACGCGATGTCCCTCGCCTTCCTCCCCCTCGTCATCGAGAACCGGGTCATCGGCATCCTCACCGTGCAGAGCAACGCCAAGGCCGCCTACGGCCCCCGCCATCGCGTCCTCCTCGAGGCCCTCTGCCCCTACATCGGCATCGCCATGGAGAACGGCCTCATCCACGACCGGCTGACCATGCTCAACAGGGCCATCCTCGGCGAGAAGGCCGCCCTCGAGATCACCGCGACCCGCACGAGCCACCTCGCCAACCACGACAGCCTGACGGGCCTGCCCAACCGCCGCCTCCTCTTCGAGCTCCTCCAGAAATCCTTCTCCCTCGCCGACCGCGGCTCCACCAAGGTCGGCACCATCTTCGTCGACCTGGACGACTTCAAACCCATCAACGACCGCCACGGCCATCTCACCGGGGACGCCGTCCTCGTGGAGGTGGCCGCCCGCCTCATGGGCTGCATGCGCTCCTCGGACACCGTGGCCCGGGTAGGCGGCGACGAGTTCGTCATCGTCCTCACCACGATCAAGGAGCGGGGCGACACCGACCTGGCCATCGCGAAGATCGCCGAGGCGGTGTCGCGGCCCATCACGGTCTCCGGCGTCGAGTGCCTCGTCGGCCTCTCGATGGGCGTGGCCATCTACCCCGACGACGGCATCTCCATCGAGGACATCCTCGGGCGCGCCGACTCGGCCATGTACCAGTCCAAGGCCGAGAAGAAGGTCCAGAGGACCGCGGGAGCGGGCCGCGCCACCGCCGGAGGCGCCGCGAAGCGGGAAGAGCAGCGGCGGGCGAAGGGCGATCGTCGTTGACAGCGCTTCGGGGCCCGTGGTATCGTCGCCGTCGTTTCGTCCGGGATCCTCGCTGAATCCGGGCGCATCGCGGCCTGCGGGCCCCTGTCGCGGCGGATGACGACGAAGTCCCAGCCCCCCAACGGAAGGAAACCATGGCATCCCAGAAACCCACTTCCCCCGCCGACAAGAGCGCGGCGGCACCGGCGAAAAAAGCCGCTCCAGGCACGAGGCTCTGGGGCATCAAGAACCCCTTCATCTACGCCGGCACCGTCGTCTTCCTCGTCGTGACGATCATCGCCTTCGTCTTCTTCCCGACCAGCGCGGGCGTCAGCGGCTCCGGGGCCATGAGCTTCGGCACCTACGCCGGCAGACCCATCGAGTACACGCAGAATTCCTACATGGTCCGCGAGGTCCAGGCCCTCAGCGAAGCCAACCCCTCCGATCCCTCCGATCCCAACGGCCAGATGCGCAGCTACCAGATCTACCGCGGGGCCTTCGAGCGCACGGTCATCCACGAGGCCATGCTCGACAAGGTGACGAGCGCGGGCATCGTGATGCCCGAGAGCGTCATCGACGACCAGGTGGCCGGCCTCGCCCGCTTCCAGGAGAACGGCGCCTTCTCGCCGCGGCTCTACCGCGCCGCCTCGAGCTCCGAGCGCCTCAACATCCGGAGGCAGATCAAGGACGACTTCCTCGTGCAGAGCTTCGCCACCCCGGTCTACGCCCTCAAGCCCAGCTCGCGGGAAACCGACTTCCTCAAGGCCATGGCGGCCGAGACCCGCACGATCGAGTACGCCCTCTTCCCCCTCTCCGCCTATCCCGACGCCGAGGTCGCCGCCTGGGCCCAGGGCAAGGCCACCGACTTCCAGCGCCTCAAGCTCTCCCGCATCACCCTCGCCAAGGCCGCCGACGCGGAGCTGGCGAGGAAGGAGGTGGAGGGAGGCAAGGCCTTCGCCGAGGTGGCCAAGGCCAAGTCCACCGATTCCTGGTCCAGCCAGGGCGGCGACATCGGGCTCCGCTACAAGCACGAGCTCGCCTCCGAGCTTGCCGTCGCCGCCGACGCCGACAAGGTGGCCGCCCTCGCCAAGGGAGCCCTCTCCCCCGTCCTCAAGACCCAGAGCGGCACCTACACCTTCTACCGCCTCGAGGAGAGCCCGGTGGCCCCGGTCTTCGCGGACGCCTCCGTCCTCGCCGACGCCCGCTCCCGGCTCATGCAGACCGAGCGCGGCAAGGTCGAGGACTGGGCCCTCGCCAGGGCCAAGGAGCTCGCCGCCCTCCCCGCCAAGGACTTCGACGCGAACGCGAAGAAGGTCGGCGCCACGGTCAAGAGCGCGGGTCCCTTCTCCCTCGACTACGGCATCCTCACCATGAACGTCTACGGCCAGACCGCTCCCCTCTTCACGCCCGTGCCGACCCAGGGCTCGCCCGAGCTCTCCACGGCGCCCTACAACGAGAAGTTCCTCACCGCCGCCTTCGGCCTCGCCCCGGGCGCCCTCTCCGAACCCCTCGTCCTGGGCGACAACGTCCTCCTCCTCAAGATGAAGGAGGCCGGCACGAAGGCCGACGAGGGCATGTTCTCCCTCTACTACCCCTACTGGTTCCAGACGAAGATCGACGACGACCTCCGCACGACCTTCCTCGCGAGCCCCAAGCTCAAGGACCATTTCATGGACGTCTACCTGAAGTACTTCACGCCGAAGAGCGGGAGCTGAGGAAACGGGCGACCCGGAGAGCCGCCAGGGCGGCACGGGCCTCCCGACCTCCCTCGTCGTGACGGCGGGGGAAAGCAATCTGCGCCACGGGGGCCGCCTCCTTTATCCGGAGCGCGGCCCCTCTCGTCATGCGGAGCGCCTGGCGGCCGCCGTCCCCGTCGAGCCGGCCCGCCTCTACCTCGTGGCCTCCCCGGGCCTCTGGTACGGGGTGGAGACCCTCCTGTCGCGGATCGATCCCGCCTCGGCCCTCATCTGCGTCGAGGCCGATCCCGGGCTCGCCGCCCTCTCTCGCGCCGCCCTGCCTCCCGCCCTGGCCTCCGAGCCCCGCCTGGTCTTCCTCGAAGGGACCGCCCCCGAGGCCTGCCTGGCCGCCGCCACCTCCCTCGGCGCCTTCCGCAGGACACGCCTCGTCCGACTCTCGGGCGGGGCGGCCTTCGCCGAGGCCGAGTACCTCCGCCTCTCAGCCGCCCTGGACGCGGCCTTCATCAGCGAATGGAAGAACCGGGCCTCCCTCCTCGTCATGGGGCGGCTCTGGACGCGCAATATCTTCAGGAACCTCGCGCGCCTCGACGAAATCGACCCCCGGGAGCCTCCCGCCCTCGCGGGTCCCGTCATCGTCTGCGGCGCCGGCCCCTCCCTCGAGTCGGCCCTCCCCCTCATCGCGGAGCTCCGCGGGAAGCTCAGCGTCGTCGCGGTCGACACGGCCCTCGGCACCCTCCTCGGAGCGGGGATCCTGCCCGATCTCCTGGTCTGCCTCGAAGCCCAGGCCTGGAATCTCCGCGACTTTCTCCCCCTCGAGGGAAGACCCTGCCCCCTCCTCGCCGACCTCTCCTCCCATCCCTCGACCTTCCGCGCCTTCTCCGGGCCGATCCATGTGGGCATCGTGGGAATCACCGAGGGAGCCTTCCTCCGTCGCCTCGCCGGCGCCTTTCCCGCCTTCCTGAGCGGCCCTCCCCTGGGTTCGGTGGGAGTCCACGCCGTCCATACAGTCCGCGCCCTCGCCGGCCCCTCGGCCCAGGGTCCCCTCTTCGCCACCGGCCTCGACTTCTCCTTTCCGCCGGGGAAGACCCACGCCCGCGGTACGCCGGCCCTCCTCGCCCTCCAGTTCGAGGCCGGCCGACTCGCCCCCGCCCTCCGCCTCTTCGACACGAGCTTCAGACCGGCCGCCACCCGGACGGCCTCGGGGGAGCGCAGCGACCCCGTCCTCGCCGGCTACGCCGCCCTCCTCGCCGACGAGCTCCGTCTCCCCGGGCCGGCCCTTCTGGACCTGCGGGGAGGCGGCCTTCCCGTCGGGGCGAGACGGCTCGGTCTCGGGGAGGCCAGGGAGTTGATCGAGGCGGCGGGGTCCGACAACCTTCGAGGGAGGGCGGGTTCCAGGCCAGGGGAGGGAGGGAGGGGGGCGCAAGCCGCCGCGCCCGGCGCGGGGAGGGAGTTCCTCGGGAAGGAGGTCGACAGGTTGTGCGATATCGAAGCGATGCTCAAGGGACGCGCTTCCCCGGGTCAGGGAGGGCTCGCCGCGAGCGTCGAGGGGGCCGACTATCTCCTGTGGTCGATGCCGGACCGCGGGAGGCTCGGACAGGGGCCCCAGGACCTCCTCAACAGGATCCTCGTCGAGACGGAGTACTGGATCGCGAGGCTCGAGGAACTACTCCGGCCCTGAGCCCCGGAGGCGCGGGCCGGGCCGCGCCGCGGCGGCCGACCTGGGCAGGGAGATCTCGAGGAAACAGCGCGTGCCCCCGCCCTTCCTGGCCTCGATCCCGAATTAGCCGCCCACCTGCTCGGCCAGGCCGCGGAGGAGGAGGAGGCCGGTGCCGCTTCTCTCCTCGAAATCCCCGGGCAGGCCAGCTCCGTCATCGGCCACCTCGAGGAAGGCCCCCCTGGCGCTCCGCTTGAGCACGAGGAAGATCCGCCCCTTCCTTCCCTCGGGGAAGGCGTACTTCATCGCGTTCGTGAGAAGCTCGGCCACGATGAGGCCGACGGGGGCGGCCACCTTGACCGGGGCCGCGACGGCCTCGAGATCGGTGACGAGGATGATGGTGTCGGACAGCCCGATGAGGGTGTCGGCGACCTTGAGGCAGTAGGCCCCGAGATCGGTGTCTTCGGTCGAGCCGGTGGCGTAGAGGTGGGAGTAGAGCTCGGACACCGCGGAGACCCGGGCCTCGAGTCCCTCGAAGGCCGCGCGGGTCTCGGGCGAGGCCTGCGACATCGCCGTGAAATTCACCAGCCCCGAGATCATGTTGAAGCTGTTCTTGGCGCGGTGCTGGAGCTCGCTGAGGAGACGCTGGTTCTCGGCGGCCGTGGCGGCGAGCTTTTCGCCGCTCTGGTGGAGCCTGCGCTGGATCCGGTCGATCCGGACGGCGCCCAGGAGGATGCCGAAGACGCCGAGGAGCCAGATGAAGAACATCCCCCGTAGATTGGACCGGAAGTGCTCGTCGAGGGATCGCCGCGAGGTCTCCCAGGGCAGGGCGACACTGATGCCGCCCCTGATGTCCCCGACCTTGTAGCCCTGGTCCGCGTGGCAGGCCAGGCAGCCCTGTTCCGCAACAAGGGGAGCCATGAAGCGGAGGTAGGAAGCGCCTCCTATCGGAGACAGCGAGGACACTTCCTTCTTCCCGCCCTCGAACTGGCCGAGGGCGGCCCTCTCCCAGTCGTCGGGGGCGTTCTCCGGCCGGATGGGCTTGAGGCTCGTGATGTGCGACCTCATGCCGAATTTCTGGAAGCCCATCTCGAAGACCTGGCGGTTCATGTAGGCGGGATTCATCAGGGTGAGCTTCCGGCCCGAGGGTGTCGTGATGTCGCGTTCCTTGATCTTGGCGAGGTAGGGATTGGGCTCCGTGCCCGAGTCCACGTTCACGTAGACCCCGCCGTGGCGCGTGGCCCAGTCGCGGTAGACGACATCCCTCATGAAGACCTCGCGGGCCCCCGACAGCACCACGTCGTACTGGAGCTGCTCCTCCCGCCGCGAGTCCTGGTAGATCTCGACGGCGACGATGAGGGTCCAGCCGAGGGCCAGAACCGCGAAGGGCAGGTAGTGGGTCCGGCGCCGGGGATAGGCGCCGGCCGCAGGCTCGGTCCCGGGACCTCCGCGAGGGGCGGAGGCTCCGGCGGGCTCAGCGTTCCTTGCCCTCATCCTCGTTCTCCCTGAGCACCGCGAGGAAGGCCTCCTGCGGAAGCTCGACGTCGCCGACGGTCTTCATGCGCTTCTTGCCTTCCTTCTGTTTCTCGAGGAGCTTCCGCTTGCGGCTGATGTCGCCGCCGTAGCACTTGGCGAGGACGTCCTTCCGGAGGGGGTTGATGGTCTCGCGGGCGATGATCTTCGCGCCGATGGCGGCCTGGATGGGCACCTTGAACTGCTGCCTCGGGATGGCGTTCGAGAGACGCTCGCAGACCTTCTTGGCGCGGTCGTAGCTCGTGGGCTCGTAGACGAGCTGGGAGAAGGCATCGACCGGCTTGCCGTTGATGAGGATGTCCAGCTTGGCGAGCTTGGTGGGGCGATAGTCGATGATCTCGTAGTCGAAGCTCGCGTAGCCCCGGCTCGTCGACTTGAGCTTGTCGTAGAAGTCGAAGAGGACCTCGGCCAGGGGCATCTCGAAGACGAGCTCGACGCGCTTCTCGTCGAGGTGGGTGAAGGAGGTCTGGACGCCCCGCTTGCCGAGACACAGAGTTATGAGATTCCCGATGTAGGTGACGGGCGTGATGATCTGGGCCTTGATGTAGGGCTCGTCGGCCGAGTCGATGCGCGAGGGATCGGGATAGACCGAGGGGTTGTCCACCGAGATGCTCTCGCCGTTCAGGAGCTTGATGCGGTAGCGCACGCTGGGCGCCGTCAGGATGATGGACTGGTCGAATTCCCGCTCGAGCCTCTCCTGCACGACCTCGAGGTGGAGGAGGCCGAGGAAGCCGCAGCGGAAACCGAAGCCCAGGGCCACGGAGTTGTCCTTCTCGTAGATGAGGGAGGCGTCGTTCAGCTTGAGCTTCTCGAGGGCGTCGCGGAGCTCGTTGTACTCGTTGGCGTCCATGGGGTAGATGGAGGAGTAGACGACGGGCTTGACCTCGCGGAAGCCGGCCAGGGGCGCCTCGCAGGGCGAGGCGGCGTCGGTCACCGTGTCGCCGACCCGCACGTCGGAGACGGTCTTGATGCCCGCGATGATATAGCCGACCTCCCCGGCCGAGAGGCTCTCGGTCTTGGAAAGGACGATGCGGAACTTCCCGGTCTCCTCGACGACGTACTCGGAACCGTTGTACATGAGGCGGATCTTCTGCCCCGGCACGATGGAGCCGCCCATCACGCGGAGATGGACCACGACGCCCCGGTAGGGATCGTAGTGGGAGTCGAAGATGAGGGCCTGGAGGAGATCCGTCTCCTTCCCCTTGGGCGCGGGGATCTTCTCGACGATCTTCTCGAAGAGCTCGTCGACCCCGGTGCCGTAGCGGCCCGAGACGAGCATGGCGTCGTCGGAGTCGAGCCCGAGGTCGTGGTCGATCTGGCGCTTGATCTCCTCGGGGTCGGCCGAGGGCATGTCGATCTTGTTGATCACGGGGATGATCTCGAGGTCGTGCTCGAGGGCCATGTACATGTTCGCGAGGGTCTGGGCCTCGACGCCCTGGGTCGCGTCGATGAGGAGGAGGGCGCCCTCGCAGGAGGAGATGGCGCGGGAGACCTCGTAGGAGAAGTCGACGTGGCCGGGCGTGTCGACGAGGTTGAGGGTGTAGGTCTTGCCGTCCTTGGCCGTGTACTCGAGGGCGACGGCCTGGCTCTTGATCGTGATGCCGCGCTCCCGCTCGATGTCCATGTTGTCGAGCATCTGGTCCTGCATCTTCCGCTGATCGATGACGCGGGCCTTTTCGATGAAGCGGTCGGCGAGGGTCGACTTGCCGTGGTCGATGTGGGCGATGATGCAGAAATTCCTGATGAGGGCGGGATCGCGCATGCCCGATCGTACCGTGGAAAGGCCCTCGGCATCAATACGAGGGCCTCCGGGATCGCGGGGGCGGCCGGTGTTTACCCTCTCCCCCCGCCCTCGCTATACTTCGCGGACGCCGACCGGCTGCCGCGCCGACCGGGGAAAGGAGCCATCATGCTCGATAGCCTGGAATACACTGTCGTCGAGGGCGAGCGCAGGGATCACGAGATCACCGTCTACGCCCTCTCCACCTGCGGCTTCTGCAAACGCGCCCTGGCCTTCCTGGACCGTGAGGGTTTCGCCTATCGGTACGTCCACGTGGACCGCATCCCCCTCGAGACCAAGACGGCCGCGAAGAAGGAGCTGAAGGAGCGCTACGGTCAGGACGTCGCCTTTCCCTTCGCCGTGATCGACCGGGAGAGCGTCCTCGTGGGCTTCATCGAACCCGACTGGAAGCTGACCCTCGGAGAGGGGAGCTGAGCCATGGCTCCCAAGGACCTCGCCCAGACCCGGGCCTTCACCGAGGCCGTGGCCGCCAAGCAGGGCTGGCGCCTCAACAAGGACGAGGAGTTCTACGGCAACCTCGTCGAGGGCCTCATGACCAACTGGAACCGCTACGGCTACTTCCTCTGCCCCTGCCGCGACAGCGAGGGGAGCCGGGAGGCCGACGCCAAGGCCCTCTGCCCCTGCGTCTGGTCCTGGGCCGACATCGAGCGCCACGGCCACTGCTACTGCGCCCTCTACCTCTCGCCCTCCTTCGCCGAGAGCGGCAAGGAGCCCTCGGGGATTCCCGACGGCCGCAATTCGGTCTAGCCGGACAGGAAGCGATGATCTACCTCGACTGGGCCAGTACCAGTCCCCCCGACGCCTCCATCCTCGCCGAGGCGGCCCGGATGGCAGGGGAGTTCTACGGCAATCCCTCGAGCCCCCATGCCCTCGGCAAGTCCGCCCGGGCCAAGCTCGAGGAAGCCCGCTCGGGCCTCCTCGGACTCCTCGGGCCGGGGGCCGCCAAGGGCCGCCTCGTCTTCACCGGTTCGGGGAGCGAGGCCGACAGCCTTCCCCTCCTCGCCCTCCTCCGCAAGGCCTCGAAGGACGGCACGAAGCCCCACATCGTCGCCAGCGGCATCGAGCACGCCGCCATCCACGAGGAGCTCCCCGTCCTCGCCCGCTTCGGGCTGAGCTTCACCCTGGTGGATCCGGGGGCCGAGGGCCTCCTCGATCCCGGGGCCGTGGCCGCCGCCCTCAGGCCCGAGACCGAGGCCGTCTTCGTGATGGCGGTGAACAACGAGACGGGAGCCGTCCAGCCCCTCGCCGAGATAGCCAGGGCCGTGGCCGCCAGGGCGGCCTCCTTCGGCAGGCGCCGACCCCGTCTCCATGCCGACGCCGTCCAGGCCCTCGGGAAGCTCCCCTTCGAGCCCGCCGCCCTGGGCCTCGACTCGGCCGCCTTCTCCGCCCACAAACTGCGCGGTCCCCGCGGTGTCGGCGCCCTCTGGACGGCCCGCGACTTCGAGCCCCTCCTCCTCGGCGGAGGCCAGGAGGGCGGTCTCAGGCCCGGCACCGAGAGCCTCCAGGCCGCCTGGGGCTTCATGAGGGCCGCCGCCCTCGCGGCCGCCGACCTCGAGGAGAGGCGGAGGCGGGCCCTCGAACTCGAAGCCCTCCTCATCGAGGGCCTCGAAGGCATCGGAGCCCTCCCCCTCCCCCTCGGTCGCCGTCCCGGGGATCCGCGCTACTCCCCCTTCATCCTTTCCGTCGCCTTCCCCGGCCTCTCGGGGGAGGTGCTGGTCAGGGCCCTCGCCACCGTGAGTGGCGCCGCCACCACACGTGGCGCCGCCACCACACGTGGCGCCGCCACCGCACGTGGCGCCGCCACCGCACGTGGCGCCGCCTCCCTCGTCGGAGCCCAGGGAACCGAGGGGATCGCGGTATCCACGGGCTCGGCCTGCTCGGCCAATCTCCGCAGGAAGGGACGCCGTGTCCTCGAGGCCATGGGCCTCGAGCCGGCCCTCGCCCTCGGCTCGATCCGCGTCTCGACCGGCGAGCTCAGCACCCAGGAAGAGATCTCGACCTTCCTCGAGCGCGCGGGCGACCTCCGCTCGCGCCTCGGGATCCGGAGTTGAACATGGAAGACACGACCCTCTACCTCGTCAAGGTCGGAGAGATCCTCCTCAAGCTGGGCAACCGCCAGGAGTTCGAGGGGAGACTCAGGACCGAACTCAAGGAAAGGTTGGGCGAAATACCTAATGCCAAGGTTGATTATTCCCCGGGGCGATTCTTCGTCACGGTGCCGGCCGCGAGGGCCGCGGATGCCGAGGCCATCCTGGCGCGAACCCCCGGCGTCAACGGCTTCGCGCGCACCCTCAGGACCGAGAAGACCTTCGCGGCGGTCGCCAAGGCGGCCGTCGCCGTCGCGGAGCGCGAGGTCGCGGCCGGGAAGGGCAGCTTCAAGGTGGAGTCCAGGCGCTCGGACAAGAGCTTTCCACTCGGATCCTTCGAGCTCTCGCGGGACCTCGGGGCGGCCATCCTCGAGGCCTGCCCCGGCCTCCACGTCGACCTGCACCGGCCGGCCTTCACCGTCCACGCGGAGATCCGCGAGAAGGCCTTCGTCTTCGGCGATCCCGAGCCGGGCCTCCGCGGCCTCCCCGTGGGCAGCCAGGGCCGCGGCATCCTCCTCCTCTCGGGGGGCATCGACTCGCCGGTGGCCGGCTACCTCATGGCGCGGCGCGGCCTCGCTCTCGACGCCCTCTACTTCCACGCCTTTCCCTACACCTCCGAGGAGGCCCACGAGAAGGTGAAGGACCTGGCGCGCGTCCTCGCCGGCTTCACGGGCGGCCTCAGACTCTGGACAGTGCCCTTCACCGAGGTCCAGCTCGCGATCAAGCGCGGGGCCCGCGAGGACCTCACCACCCTCATGATGCGCGCCGCCTTCATGGAGATCGCCTCGCGCCTCGCCGCCCGACGTCACGCCAACTGCCTCGTCACCGGGGAGAGCCTCGGCCAGGTCGCGAGCCAGACGGCGCCCAACCTGCGCTTCACGCAATCGACCACCGACCTTCCGGTCCTCCGGCCCCTCATCGGCATGGACAAGGAGGAGACCATCGCGACGGCGAGGCGCATCGGGACCTACAACATCTCGATCCGGCCCTACGAGGACTGCTGCGTGATCTTCTCGCCCAAGCATCCCCTCCTCAGGGCCGAGCTCCAGCGCGAGCGCGCCGCCTACGAGGCCCTGGCCCTGGGCCCCCTCCTCGACCAGGCCCTCGAGGCGGTGGAGAGGATGGACATAGCTTTTTCGGAGAGGATCCTCGGAGCGAAGTAAGCGCGGCATTTCTCGCGAAGGCGCCAAGTCAGTCCGCCAAGGCGCCAAGGAATAGAGAGGTCTTAAATCCTAGTTGGTTCTTTCCCGCCCTTTGCGCCTTGTCTTCCCTTCGTGCCTTGGCGCGGAATTCTTACTCGGCTTGGATGAAGGTCCTATTCGACCTTGAGGACCTCGGAGATGGCTTTTTCGAGTTCTTTCTTGGGGAGGGCGCCGAGGGCGAAGCGGGGCTCGCCTTCCTTGGGCACGAAGAAGAGGGTGGGGATGCTCTGCACCTGGAACATGCCGGCCAGCTCGGGCTCGGCCTCGGTGTCGACCTTGTAGACGTGGAGCTTGCCCTCGTACTTCTTGCCGAGCTCCTCGAGGAGGGGGGCCACCATCTTGCAGGGCCCGCACCAGTCCGCGTAGAAGTCGATGATGGCCGGAAGGTCGCCCTCGTACTTCCACTCCTTGTTGGCCTCGAAATCGAAAACCTTCTTCTTGAAGCTGTCCATCGTCAAAAGCTCGCTCATGCCGTCCTCCTTCGCCTGCCGACCCTCTACGGGGGCCGTGGAACGCCGGATTCCGGCGCCAGGGTAAATATATTGTTTTTTCTATATTTCGTCCAGTCTCGGCGGCATCGAAGGATATTTATCGACTTGCGCAAGAGGCGGCCAGACTATAGGCTCCGAGCGGAGGAAACGAGTGGGCAGCAGCGAGAAATTCGACAAGAGCATCGACGAGTGGCAGGCCGAGCGCCTGGCCCTCAACGAGGACGTGATGGACATCGCGGGCCTCGAGATCAAGCGCTTCTTCAGCCTCGACACGCAGACCTATCGCGAGGGGGCCCTTCCGGCCAAGACCAAGGAGCTCCTCGGCTTCGTGGCCTCCCTCGTACTCCGCTGCGACGACTGCATCCTCTACCACACGATCCGCCTCCACGAGGAAGGTACGAGTTCCGAGGAATTCCAGGAGGCCTGTTCCGTGGGCCTCGTCGTCGGAGGCTCCATCGTCATCCCCCATCTCCGGAGGGCCGCGGCCCGCTGGAAGGAGCTGGAGGGCGGCAAGACCGGCTGAAACCGCCCCGGCAGGCGCCGGGGGCCCGAAGCCCGGGACCCCGGGCGATATCGTGATCACTAAGGAGTGCACCGTGAAGAGGATCATGCTCGCAGTCTCGATGGCCCTGGCTCTCGGAGCGGGAGCCTTCGCCGACCATCCTGCCGGCCTCGGCGTCGGTCTCGTCGCCGTCAGCGACTACGGCAGCGCGGGGATGGGCAGCCAGCTCGGACTCAGCCTCAAACTGCGCGGCATCCCCATCTTCTGGGGCGCCCACCTCTCCTTCAACGCCAACTACCTGGGACTGGGCGTGACGGGCGACCGCTACTTCAACGACGAGGGCCTCATCCGGGAGAAGTCCTTCAAGCTGGACTGGTTCCTCGGCCTCGGCGGCTACGCTAACCTCGCCATGTCGAGCTCTCCCAGCGCGAGCCTCGGGGCGCGACTTCCCATCGGACTCTCCTGGCATCCCACGAGGGAGTTCGAGGTCTGGCTGGACATCGCCCCCTCCCTGGGCATCGGGCTCAGTCCCCTCTCCTTCCCCAACTGGGGTGTGCCCGCCGAGATCGGCGTCCGCGCCTGGCTCAAGTAGGCCCGACATGGAACAGCCGAGGGAGGGCGAGGTCACCTGGTGGGCCTTCGACGAGGTCGAGGCCTTCATGCGCGCCGGCTTCGAGGCTTCGGGCGTGCCGCCCGAGGAGGCCGCCGTCTCGGCCGAGGTCCTGGTCGCCGCCGACAAGCGGGGCGTGGACTCGCACGGGGTCGGCCGCTTCAAGCCCATCTACCTGGACCGCATCTGGAACGGCACGCAGAAGGCGAAGACCGACTTCGAGATAGTCCGGGAGACCCCGACGACGGCCGTCATCGACGGGCACAACGGCATGGGCCACTACATCGCCAAGCGCGCGATGGCCATGGCCGTCGAGAAGGCCGAGAAGTTCGGAATGGGCATGACTGTCGTGCGCAACTCGACCCACTACGGCGCGGCCTTCTTCTATCCGATGATGGCCGTGGAACGCGGCATGATCGGCATGACGACGACGAGCGCCCGTCCCTCCACGGCGCCCACCTGGGGCGTCGAGCCCATGCTGGGCACCAACCCGATGACCTGGGGCATGCCCTCCGACGAGGACTTCCCCTACATGCCGGATTACGCGACCTCGGTGACCCAGCGCGGCAAGATCGAGCTCTACGGGCGCCTGGACAAGGAACTCCCCGACGGCTGGGTGATCGGCGAGGACGGCCGCTACAGGCACGACACGAAGCAGGTCCTCGTCGACCTCACGAAGGACAGGGCGGCCCTCACCCCCCTCGGCGGCCTGGGCGAGGACCTCGCCGGCTACAAGGGCTACGGCAACGCCCTCACGGTCGAGATCCTCTCCTCCTGCCTCTCGCAGGCGAATTTCATGAAGGCCCTCGTCGGCATGGACGCCTCGGGCAAGCCCACGCCCATCGAGCTCGGGCATTCCTTCCTCGCGGTCAAGATCGAGAGCTTCGTCGCCCTCGAGGCCTTCAAGAAGCAGGTCGGGGACATCTGCAGGCAGCTTCGCGCCTCCCGGAAGGCGCCGGGGGCCGAGCGCATCTGGACTCCGGGCGAGAAGGAGCACGAGATCTGGCTGTACCGGAAGGACCGCGGGGTGCCCTTCAACGAGCCCCTCAAGGCCTCCTTCAAGGCCGTCAAGGAGAGGCTGGGCCTGAAGCTGGCCCTGCCTTTTTAGGAGCCGCCCCGCCTCGAAAAACGACGAGACCGTCCGAATGGACGGTCTCGTACTTTGTCATCCCCATGGGTAATCGAAACCCAGTTGCCGGGATGAAAACCCGGTGTCCTAACCGCTAGACGATGGGGACCAGTGGGTTATTTATACCCACCAGGCCCTTCGCCTGTCAAGCCGAGGGGCCCCGGAGGGGACAGGGCCCTCACATCCTGAGCTTCTCCTTGACGAGGTCGCGGAGCTGGAGGGCCTGATGGCTGCCCGGCTCGATTTTCATGGCCTCCTCGCAGTCGGCGAGGGCCTTGGGATAGTCGCCGAGGTGCCAGTAGGCCTGGGCCCTCCGGTGGAGGGCGAAGAACTGGTAGGGGTTGATGCGGAGGGAGAGGCTGAAATCGGAGATGGCCTGTCCGTAGTCGCCCACCACGCAGTGGACGACGCCCCGGAAATAGGCGGACTTGTAACAGCCGGGATTCAGGTCGATGGCCACGGAGAAGTCGGCGATGGCCTCGTCGTAGCGGGACTCGGAGAAAAAGGCCATGCCGCGGTGCTTGTGGACGACGGAGGCCAGCTCGGGGGAGAGCTGGTTGCCCAGGATGGCCCGATAGATCTCGATGGCCGCGGAGTGGTTCTTCCGGTTGTGGGCGTAGAGGGCCTCGAGAAGGAGTTCGTCGATCGTGGAGGCCCCCGAACTGGGCAGATCCTCGTCCTCGCCCGCGTCGGAGGGCCCCGCGGCCCCGCGGGGAGCCTCGAGGATGGTCGAACCGTCGACGGCCTCCTCGATCTTGGCGTAGAAGGAGGAGCGCCGCGAGAAGAGTTCGGCGCCGAGCCGGTGCTGGTAGTCCCGGATCTCCTGGAAGATGATGTCGGAGAGGGAGAGGTTGGCGTTGAGAGCGGCCAACTTGCGCCTGAGCGGTTCGTCGAGGGGTGAGAGCTCGGCCTTGTAGACGAGCTCGTGCTCCACCTCCGCCCAGGCCTCCTGGAGGATGGTCCTGAGCTGGATCTCGAAGATCTCGAGGTCCAGGTCGGGGAATTCGGCGAGGAGGCGATCGGGCACCTTGGCCAGGAGATGGATCGACTCGTAGCCGAATTCCTTGAAGGAACGCTCGGCGCCCTTCCGCTCGACCTCGACCAGGGTGAGGGCGCGCCGCAGGGCGATCTCGGCCGCATCGAGGTCGCCGAGGAAGGGGAAGACCACCCTGAGCCCGATGACGTCCGCGGGTAGCCCCTGGGGGGCCCCGGTCTCGCGGGCCTTCCGGAGGAGGCGCAGCCTCTTCTTGTAGAGGCTGTCGAAGCTCTTCACCCGCCCCTTGATGCCGGGCTTGAGGCCGGCGGCCTCGAGGGTCGCCCGGACCTGTCGTTCGAGGCTCGCGAGGAGGCCGTGGTAGGAATCCTCGTGGCCGACGTAGTCGGCTTCGAGGAGCCTCCGGTCCGGTATCGGCTCGATCAGGTCTCCGTCCATGGCCGGGATTGTACTTCGATTTTCAGGACCCGTGACAAAAAACCGGCGGCTCCCGGGGTCGGTCCCGCCGGGTTCCGGACCGAAAAAACCGGGACCCTTCCGGGTCCCGGCCATGGATTCGGGAAAAAAACCTTACTTGGCGGTCGAGAAATTGGTCTCTGCCGCCTTCTTCTGGGACTCGAGGAAGCGCTCGACCTGCATGTTGCCGAAGGCCTTGGACTCGAGGCGCTTCCGCTCGTCCTCGCGCTGGTTGATGATCTTCCAGACGTCCTCGTCGTTGATGTCGCTGACGGGGTCGAGGACGGCGCGGTCGTAGATGATCCGGACTTCCTTGAAGTAGGTGACGAAATCGCCGCCGAGGGAGGCTCCGTCGCGGACGATCACGAAACCGCCGAAGCGGACGTAGGGGACGTTCGAGGGATAGAGGGGATTGACCTTGAGTTCGCGGTTCCGGACGTCGGTGACGTACTGGGGATTGTCCCAGGTCAGGGTCTTCCAACCGTCGAAGTTGAGGTAGCCCATGAAGAGGCTGCGATCGGCGCCGTCGGCGTCCTTGAGGAGGACGTAGAGGCCGTGGGGGAACTGGAGACCGCGCACGGTGACGGCGACAGACTTGATGGTCCCGACGTTCTTGACGATGCCGAGGGCCGCGGTGAGCTTGGTGGCCGGATCGTAGGAACCCTCGAAGCGGGTGAGGCGGGCGTTGGTCGGGTCGGTGGGGCGACCGGCCGGCACCTTGGTGTCGTCGATCTTGCCCTGGTCGTCGATGGTCGCCTGCTTCTCGAAGGCGGGGATCTCGAAGGGAGGCACGATCTTGGCCCAGCTGTTGAAGGGCTCGATGGGGAAGTGGACGCGGACGCCGAAGACGGTCTTGCCGGCGAACTGCTTGGCCGCGGCCGCGACCGTCGCCTCCTTGGTCTCCGAGAGGGACTGGTTGAGGAGGGTCTTCGAGGAGGAAGAGAGCTCCACGTCCCAATTGCCGATGGCGAGAGAGGTGCGCATCTGCGCCTTCTGCTCATCGGTGAAACTTGCGCCGGCGCCGACGGAGAAATCCATCATCGTGCCGCGGTTCTGGGTCATGACACCCTGATTGGCCGGGTTGGCGACGATGTCCGCCTTGAGCAGGCTGAAGTCGATGAGGACCGCTTCATCGGCGGAAAGGGCGACGCCACCGACGAGGAAAAGCGCGAGGGCGATGACGATTAGCTGCCTTCTCATTGCTTGAACTCCTTTCATATGAGCATGAGCCTTGACTCCCATATTCGACAAAAAGTATAGGCCGCCTTGGGAGCTTGTCAAATCCTTTGCCCGGTTTTTCGCCGGGGGGGAGGGGTCCACCCCTCCCTATTCGGCCTTCTTGGCCGCTCCGGCGGCCCCCGGAGCCTCCGCCCAGGGCTGCCAGCCCCCGATGGTGACGACCAACCTGCCTGCCTGGCGGAAACCCAGGTTCAGGGTCTTCCTGAGGGCGAGGATGGCTTTTTCGAGCTCGGGCCGGGGCAGGAGGGCCGTCTCCTCGCCGAGATCGACGTAGAGGGTGCCTTTCCGGAGGAGGATCGAGACGAGGCGGGGAGGAGCCTCGGGTCCCGGGGACCGAGGAGGAATTCGGAGACGAGGAGCTCGGCCCTGTCCTCGGCCGTGGAGCGCCAGGGTAGGTCCCGGAGCTCGCCGCCGAAGGTCTTGCCGCGGTGGTCGGGGAAGTAAAGGACATAGGAACTCTGGCGGTCGAGGAAGGCCCAGGCGAGGAGGGAGAGGGCGAAGACCGCGATCAGGAGGGCCGGGATGAGACGGGGCAGGGGCGAGACCCAGACCGCGAAGGAGCGGAGGGCCCCGGCCGAAGCCAGAGTCGTCCTGCGGAGCCAGGCCCAGAGCCTCGCGGCGATGCCCTTCATGGTGTCGAAGGCGCCTTTTGCTTCTCGAAATCGCTGACGAAGTCCACGATGCCACTATATACGGCGTCGGCGACCTTCTTCAAGTAATCGGCCTCGCTGAGGAGCTTCGCCTCCTCGGCGTTGGTGACGAAGCCCATCTCGACGAGGACGGAGGGCATCTTCGCGTTGCGCACCACGAACCATTCCTCGGGCCTGATGCCTCGGTCGGGGCTCGTGGCGCCTATCCCGGTCTTGAGCCGCGACTCGATGTCCCGCGCGAGGATCACGCTCTCGGTGGTGAATTCCTCCTCGAGCATGGCGTTGAGGATGGGCGCTATCGAGGGATCGGGACCCGAGGTTTTTCCCTTGTCGAGGACCTGGCGGCGGAATTCCGGGTTGAGGTACCAGACCTCGAAACCGCGGGCGTTCTTGTTGAAGGAGGAATTCGCGTGGAGGGAGACATAGATGATGGCCTCGCTTTCGGAGAGCTCGACGGCGTTGGCCATCTCGACCCTCTCGTCCAGGCTGGGATAGCTGTCGCCCTCGCGGGAGAGGAGGATGCGCTTGTCGGGGTAGCGCTCGCGGAGGGCCCCGAAGACCTGGCGCGAGACCGAAAGGGCGAGGTCCTTCTCGAGGACCCGCAGGGTCTTGCCGCCCGACTTGTGCTCGCCGATGGCGCCGGGATCCTTGCCGCCGTGGCCGGGGTCGATGAGGATGGCCGCCACGGTGAAGCCGGGCCCGCGGGCCGCCTCGGCCGCCCTGAAGCGGCTCTCGAAGGCGGCGAGGCTGGCTTCGGTGAGGAGGGGGCCCTTCGGGGAATCGAGGGGGGACTCGATGGCGAAGGCTTCGGAGAAGTCCCAGACGGCGAGGGGAAGGCCGAGGGCGAAGGAGAGGCGGTCGCCGGCGCGCTCGAACCAGCCCGAGCCCGTGAGGGGATCCCAGGAGAGCCGCGCCTTGAGGCGGGCTGCCGAGACGTCGAGGGCGCTGGGCCCCGGGAGGGGGACCGGAGCCGCGGGCCCCCCTCCCTGGGGCTGGTCGGCCCCGAGGGGCGCGAGGGCGGCGAGGAGGAGGCCGAGGAGAAGAGCCCCGGCGCGGGGAATCATCACAGGGCCCCTCCCCCGCGGGCCCTCTCGCCATCGAGGACGTAGAGGGCGGCCTGGGCTCCACCGCGGTGGAGGGCCCGCCAGAAGCGACCCTGGAGGGCCCCGGCCGCCTCGGGGGAGGAGGGATCCAGGAGGCGGGCCCCGCCCAGGGAAAGGGCCAGCTCGACGGATTCCCGGGGGCTCCGGCCCGCCCAATCGCGCTCTCCGAGATCGAGGAAGGCGGGGAGATCGGCGACGGCTATGAGGCCCCCCTCCGGAAGAGGGGCTCCGCCCGGCAGCCTTTCGGGGAGGGTTTCGAGGAGGGCCTCGAGGCCGGCGTCGAGGCGGAAGGCCCGGGGAGGCCAGGCCTCCCCGCCCCCCTCCATCCTCTCCTCGTCGCGGAGAAAGGACTCGGTGGCCGGGTCGGGGGCGAGGAGGCGCACGAGGATGCCCCGGATGGCCCCCTCGGCCGCGGCGACGGCGCTGGCGTGGTCGGGGGCCTGGGCGATGAGATTCCCGCACTTCTCGACATTGTTGGCGGGGAAGACCACCTTCGCTCCGCGCTCGGCGCGGACGAAGAGGTCCTTGATGTAGGGGCTCGCGAGGGCGGCGCGGAGGCCGAGGGTCGTGGACAGGGTGCCGGGCACCGAGATGTAGGCCCGCTCCGCCGAGGTCCAGCCCCGGTCGGAGGGCTCGGGTTCGGGCCTGAGCCCCGCCGCGAGGAGGAGGGCGTCCTTGGTGAGGTCCTGGCCCGAGGCGTAGGGCCAGGTCCAGCCCGACATGTAGCCGCCGGAGAGGCGGGCGGCGATCTCGCCGATCACGGGCGTCCCTCGGGAAGGGCACCACTTCATGTCGCCCTTGGCCGCGCCGTGGCTGAGCCCCAGGGCCCGGACCCCGGCCTCGAAGACCGCGAGGATCCGCTCCTGGAGCTCCCGGGGCGCGATGGAGGGGATGGTGTGCCCGAGTTCCACGAAATAGGGGGCGAAGGCGATGTGGCGGTCGGCGAAGCCCCTGAGCCGGAGCCTCCCGTCGTAGACGAGGGAATCGAGGGAGAACTCGGGGCCCTCGATATACTCCTCGACGATGGCGCGGCCCGAGCGGCTGAAGGGCAGGGCGGCGGCGAGGGCCTCGAGGAGGGCGGCGGGATCGCGGGCCAGGCGGCAGCCCCGGGCTCCCATGTTGTCGGCGGGCTTCACCACGAGGGGGAGGGAGAGGCCCCCCGCGAGGATCGCCTCGACCGAGGCCTCCGTCGCCTCGAGGGCCCGGGCGAAGCGGGGCGAGGGCAGGCCGGCTGCCTCGAAGCGCGCACGCATGAGGAGCTTGTCCGAGGCCGCCAGGGCCGCCTCGCGGGAATGGCCCGGAAGCCCGAGGCTCTCGGCGAGGGAGGCGACCATGGCCGAGAAATCGGTGCCGGCGGTGAAGACGGCATCGAGGCCGAGCCCCGCCTGGGTCTTCCGGGCGGCGGCGAGGAGGCCCTCGCCGTCCTTGAGATCGACGGCGAAGAAGCGGTCGCACTCCGCCCCGCCGGGGGCCGCGGGATTCCCGTCGGCGGCGGCGACCTTCCAGCCCAACTCGCGGGCGGCACGGAGGGCCGGGACCTGCATGGTCCCGGCGCCGAGGATGAAAACCGTCATGTCGTCCAGACTCCCTTCACGGGCCGCTCCGGGGCCGTGGTGTCGCGTTCGCGCTCCCGCTCCGGTCGGCGCTTCTGGCCTCGCGGGGCGGGGGCGCCCCCCTGCCCTCCCCTCCCTCGCCGATGCGGCTCGCGTAGACCTCGAAGGTGTCGCCCAGGCCGCGGAGGCGCGAGACCCACCCGAGGAAGGAGAGGAGGAGGGAGGCCAGGGGTCCCTTCGAGGCGCCGATCAAGAGCTTCGCGAGGGGGAAGCGCTCCGGATGGTGGCCCGTGATGCGGAGACCCTCGAGGCGGAATCCATGGGCAGCGAGGAGGGCCCCGATCCGCGAGGGTTCCCAGATCGTGAAGTGGTCCTCGGGACTGGCCTCGAAGAAGGCGGCCGGCGAGGAGGTGGCCGAGATCCCCTCGCCCGAGGGGGTGGAGAGGGCGAGGATGCCCCCGGCGCGGAGGAGGGCGGCCGCGTTCCGGAGGGCGGCGTCCAGGTCCTCAAAGTGCTCGACGACGTACCACATGCTGAGGGCGTCGTAGGGGCCGCCGAAGCCGCGGGCGGCCTGGGGGTCGACGAAGTCCCCGGCGATCGCGGGGATGCCGAGTTCCTCGCGCACGTAGCGCGCCGCCTCGGCGGAGACATCGATGCCGTAGGGTTCGTGGCCGCGCCGCCTGGCCGCCTCGAGGTAGGGGCCGTAGGCGCACCCCACGTCGAGGAGGCTGAGGGAGGACTCCCGCCCGAGGGTCCGGGCGGCCAGGGCCTCCACGAGGGCGAGCCTTCCCTCCGCGAGTCCCAGGAGGCCCTCCCAGTCGTCGAGGTAGGTGCGGCCGTACTGCCTCCGGTATTCGTCGAAAAAGTAGTCCCTCGTGTAGGGAGCCTCCCGCTTCGAACCGAAGCGCGTGAGGTAGATGAGGCCGCAGCGGCCGCAGCGGAAGTAGCTCCGCCCCGGATTGCGATGGAGGGCCCGGCGCTCGCGGCTGCCGCAGGCCGGACAGAGGACCGGCCCCGAGACGACCATGCCGCCGAGGCAGGCCGCGAGGGATTCGGGCTCCGAGGGGAGGATGGCGCCGAGGCGCTCGAGGAGGGCGGCGGGGTCGCGGAGGAGGGCGGCGAGGCGCCGCGGCTCGGCCCGGCCGATGCCGAGCTCCGGAAAGCCCGCGGCCCTCGAGAGGGCCCGGTGGTAGGAGCCGGGATTGAGGAGGATGACCCCGCAGCCCGCCCAGGCGGCCTCGAAGGCCGTGAGCCCGAACTGGGTGAAGACGAGGTCCCAGGAGTGGAGGTGTTCCTTGAGGTCCTGGACGGGGCCGAGGACGGTCACGCCCTCGAGGCCGACCGGCGGAGCGCCGCGGCGCAGGGCGCCCGACACGAGGGTGAGGTCGGCAGGCTCCACGAGGCCGAGGACGAGGAGGTCCCGGGCCAGGGGGAGGGCCAGACCGGCGGGGTCCTCCCCGCCGAAACTCACGAGGATGCGGCGGAAGGAAGCCGGCTTCTCGCGCCGCCTGCGCGGCAAGTCGAGGAAACCGAGGGAGCTCCGGTTGGCCCCGTCGTAGCCCGGGCCCGCGAGACGGGGCAAAATATCGACGAGATAGGAGGCGGAGCCCCGGGCCTCGCCCCCCTCGTCCAGGGCCGCGACGGGACCGATGCTCTCCCAGAAGGAGAGCTCGTCGAGGCGGGTGGCGCGCCGGTCCAGGACCACGAGGTCCCAGGCGCCGGCTCCGGCCAGGTCGTCGACGATGCGCAGTCCCTCCAGCTCGCGCGCGTAGGAGAGGGAGAGCTCGGCGGCGCTCCAGGCCCGGTCGGTCTTGGCCGCGGGCAGATAGACGGCCGATGCGGCGCCGAGCTCCCGCGCGAGGCGGAGGCAGCGCACGATGTGGCCCGAGCCGTTGCCCTTGGCCACCGAGGGGACGATGAGGATGCGGAGGCTCATGGCTCTTTCCTTGCCCGGCTCCGGAGCAGGGCGATCACGCGCTCGGTGGGGATGGGGTTCCCGTCATACAAGGCGCCGTAGATGCCGAGGACGGTCTCGTAGTCGGCGGGGAGGTCCACGGTCACGCGGCCCTCGGGATAGGCGAAGGCCTCCGGGGCCGGGGGCCTCTCGATCGCATAACGCGTCGGATTGCGGTAGAGGTGGGGACAGACGTGCTCGCGCTCGTCGGGGGCCGTCGCCTCGGCCTCGGCCCGGAGGAGGGCGGCCGCGGAGACGAGTTCGACGCCCATGCCCAGGGGGAGGCCCTCGTAGGCCCGGTAGTCGGCGCCCGGCCCGCGTCGGGAATCGAGGAGGAGGGTCGCCGCCTCGTGGGAGACGAGGGGATTGTCCCCCGTCGCCCTGAGCACCGCCCCGAGCCCGTATTCCCTGATGGCCAGGCAGTAGCGCGCGAGGACGTCCTCGGCGGGGCCGACGAGGAGGCGGAAGCCGCGGCCCTCCGCCACGGGGGCCAGCTCGGCGGCGCTCGCCTCGTCGGTGGCCAGGACCCGGAACGAGGCGGGCACGAGGGCGAGGCGCTGGAGGGCCATGTCGAGGAGGGTCGAGCCCCCGAGGGGAAGGAGGGCCTTCCGGGGCAGGCGGGTGGAGCCCAGGCGGGCCTGAATCACGAGGCCCAGGGGGCCGGGAGCGGCATCGGTCGAGCTCACGGGGCCTCGTCCTCCCAGAGATCGGCGAGGCTGGCCGCGTCGGAGCGGAAGCGGTAGCGGTTGAGCTCCACCCAGCGCCGCGCGGCACGGAATTCCGCGAAGGCCCCGAGCCTCCCCCCCTTCCTCGAGAGGAAGTAGCCGGGGAGGCGGCGGCGCGAGAGGAGGGCCGAGTCGCCGCGGAAGGTCGGCGCGAGGTTCTTGAGCCAGAACCAGCGGTAGTCCGGTCCCACCGTGGAATCCTCGGCGGGGGCCTCGTCCTCGTAGGCCACGCGGAGGGACTGGGCCAGGCGGATCTCCTCGCCCCAGAGCCAGGCGCGGAAACCGAAGTCGAGGCGCTGCCAATAGGGATTCGAGAGCCTCCCGTCGTAGCCCCCCGAGAGGATGAAGCGCTCGCGCGAGTAGATGCCCGCGTAGTCGAAGGGATAGAGGCTCTTCGCCCCGTCCCTGGAGGCCTGGAGGGGGAGGATCTTGAGGCTCGGACCCTGGAGGGCCGGGGCGGCGGCTGTCGGGAGGAGGGTGCCCGAGCCCGTGGAGAGGAAGGGGGCCAGGCAGAGGAGGTCCTGCTCGGCCAGACGCTCGAAGAAGCGCCCCGAAAGCCCGGCCGTGGAAAGGCCCATGTCGTTCCAGAGCACGAAGACCCAGGTGGCCTGGGACTCGCGGATGGCGAGATTGACCTTCGTCCCCGCGTCGACCTCGCCGGCGAGGAGGATGAAGCGGAGGCGGGGAAAGCGCTGGCAGAGGGCCTCGACATCGAAGGCTCCGCCCCCCGAGGTCACGCAGATGATGGAATCGAAGCCGAGTCGGTCGAAGTCGCGGAGGGTCTCGGCCCGGAAGAGGCGGGGTCCCCGGTCGAGGAGGACGAGGGAGACGGGAACCTGGGAGGAACCGGGGAGGGAGGAGGGACCGCGGGAGCCGCCGACCACGGTGTAGGGAACGGTCCCCTCGTTAAGCGTTGAAGGTATGGTACTCATCACAGTCACCGCAGGGGGGGGGATACTGGCCGGCCACGTGGGCGAGGTGTCTGCCCTCCCCCGCCTTCCACAGTCGCGCGAGGGCGGCGGCGTAGTGGGAGGCGTCGCCCGCCTCCCCGGGGCCGAGACCCTCGAAGAGACTCCCCGGGCCCTCCTTCGGATCGAGCATCTCCCGGCAGGGGACGAGGGAACCGTCGAGGAGGACATCGAGGTCGCGCAGGAGGTGCCAGCAGGGCCTCCGCTCGAGGGGGGAGAGGTCGGCCACCTTGAGCTCGGGAAGCCTTCCGCCGAAGCGCGAGTACTTCTGGATGATCACGTTCCCGGCCTTCGCCTTCCAGCCGCGGAAGAAGGTCTCGAGCTCCTCCTCGTTCTCGCGCGACCGCACGAGCTGGGGATGGACCCTCCCCGGCCAGAGGGCGAGGAGACGCTCCACGCAGGCCTGGGCCGCCGACCAGCCCTCGCCGCGCAGCTTGCCGTAGAGCTCGGGAGTCGCGGCGTCGAGGGAGACGATCCAGTCGATGCGGTCCCGGTGCCGCGCGGCGAGAGGCTCGAGGAGGCCCGCCTTCCAGCCCAGGCCCGAGGTCTCGACGATGAGGGAGAGGCCGGGGCGCGCGAGCACCGCGTCGACGAGGGCGGGGAAGTCGGGATGAAGGGAGGGCTCGCCCCAGAGGGAGAGGTCGACCACGGCGTCGCCCGCGAAGAGTTCGAGGCCCTCCATCAGGGCGCCGAAGCGCGGAAGGGGGAAGAAGTCGCGCCGCGACAGTATGTCGCCGCCCGCGGCGGGCCAGGGGCAGAGGGCGCAGGCCTGGGGGCAGCCCCCGCTCACCTGGACGGCCACGAAGGCGGGCAGGGTGCGGAGGAGGTCCGAGCGGGCGGGGATGATCTCGAGGGCCGTGTCGGCGCCCCTCACCCCGGCCTCCATCAGGCGCTCGAGGAGGAGGACATTCCGCTTCGAGTCGCAGGCCAGGGTCAGCCGGCGGTCGCGGAGGTCCCGGGGAGAGATCTCGGTCTCGATGTCGAAGGAGTTGATGTCGCGCTGGAGGACCGTGAAAAGCCAGCCCCGCTTGGGCGGGAGGGGCGAGGCGGCGGCTAGGGCGGCGAGGGCGGGAAGGATCCGCGGGTGGACGATCTCGGGCGCGAGGCCGAGGGGGTAGCCGTCGGCGAAGCAGTACTCGGCCCGGTAGCGACGATAGTTCGCCAGCATGCGACGGGTCAGGTCCGCGTCGAGGAGGGGCTCGTCGGCCCGGACGAGGACCAGGGCCTCGACCGGCTCGGGGAGCCCGGCGCAGAAGCGGCGGGCCTCCTCGAGGACCTCGAGGTCGGTCCAGGACTCCCTCCGGAGGCGCGGGAAGGCGCCCTCGGGGAGGGGGGGGCCCGCCTCGAGGACGAGGCCGCCCGCGAGGTCGGGCAGGGCCCGGGCGAATTCGAGGACCCTTTCGTAGGCGGAGGGTCCGCCGGCCAGGCCCTGGAGGGCCCGGTCATCGAGGGATCCGGCATAGATGAGGACGGCTATTCTCATGGCTCTCCCGATTATCGGCAGCGGGGCCGTGCCGGGCAACGCGATTGGAGGCGGTCCCGGGCCGCCTCCTTCCCTTTATACACGGATTCGGATTTCTCGACCATCGAATCCCCGAAAACCCTCCTTTTCCCCCTTGCATCCGAGCGCTACCTTCTATAAATTGTGGGCTTGTCGGGAGACACCACCATATAGAGTGGTATTCGGGCGGGGAGCGAGCATATGAAAGTACAGCGGCATTTTACGAAAAAGGGGAAGGGACCCTACGAGGGCATTGTCTGGGAGGCCCGGACCAGCGAGATCCGGAACCCCGACGGACGGGTGGTCTTCAGGATGGAAGGGGCCATCGTCCCCTCGACCTGGAGCCAGATCGCCGCCGATATCCTCGCGCAGAAGTATTTCCGGAAGGCCGGAGTCCCCGCCGACCGGGCCGAGGCCTGGAAGAAGCAGGTGCCCGCCTCCCAGCAGGGCCTCTCGGGCAGGGCCCCCAAGCCGGGCTCGGAGCACGACGCCCGCCAGGTCTTCCACCGTCTCGCCGCCACCTGGGTCCACTGGGGCCGCTCGGCCGGCTACTTCGACTCCCCCGAAGACGAGGAGGCCTTCTACGACGAGCTCTGCTACATGCTCGCCCACCAGATGGCCGCCCCGAACAGCCCCCAGTGGTTCAACACGGGCCTCAACGCCGTCTACGGCATCGAGGGTCCGCCCCAGGGCCACTTCTACGTCGATCCCTCGAGCGGCGAGGTGGTGAAGAGCGAGTCGGCCTACGCCCGGCCCCAGCCCCACGCCTGCTTCATCCTCGACATCCAGGACGACCTCGTGAACGAGGGCGGCATCATGGACCTCGTGACCCGCGAGGCCCGCCTCTTCAAGTACGGCTCGGGCACCGGCTCCAACTTTTCGAGGATCCGCGGCAACGGCGAGCCCCTCTCCGGAGGCGGCGTGTCGAGCGGCCTTCTCTCCTTCCTCAAGATCGCCGACCGCTCGGCCGCGGCCATCAAGTCGGGGGGCACGACCCGCCGCGCGGCCAAGATGGTCATCCTCGACGACGACCACCCCGACATCGGCACCTTCGTCGACTGGAAGGCCGAGGAGGAGTACAAGGTCGCCAGCCTCGCCGCCGGCTCCGCCGTCCTCCGCCGCCACGCCGCCGACATCCTCGCCGCCTGGCGCACGCCCGGCCTCGAGGGGGAGGCCCGCCTCTCCTTCACCGCCAACCCCGCCCTCAGGCGGAGGGTGCGCGAGGCCCTCCGCTCGGGCATCCCGGCCCCCTGGGTCCACCAGCTCCTCTCCCGCTTCCGCCAGGGCGACGAGAGTCTCGACTTCCCCCTCTACGACACGGCCTGGGAGGGCGAGGGCTACAACACCGTCGCGGGCCAGGCCTCCAACAACTCCGTGCGCCTTTCCAACGAGTTCATGAAGGCCGTCATCGACGACGCGGAATGGCAGACCGTCGGCCGCACCCACGGCAAGCCCATGGCCACGATGAAGGCCCGCGGCCTCTGGGACCGCATCGCCAAGTCGGCCTGGATGTGCGCCGATCCGGGCCTCCAGTTCCACGGCACCGTGAACGAGTGGCACACCTGCCTGGCCGACGGGGAGATCCGCGGGTCCAATCCCTGCTCCGAGTACATGTTCCTGGACGACACGGCCTGCAACCTGGCCTCCCTCAACCTCCTCACCTTCCGCGACGGGAAGAGCGGGCGCTTCGACGACGCCGCCTACCGCCACGCGATCAGGATCTGGACCACCGTCCTCGAGATCTCCGTGGTGATGGCCCAGTTCCCCTCGAGGGAGATCGCCCGCAAGAGCTACGACTACCGCACCCTCGGCCTCGGCTACGCCAACCTCGGCTCCCTCCTCATGGTGATGGGCCTGGCCTACGACTCCGAGCGGGGCCGCGCGGTGGCCGCCGCCCTCTCCGCCATCCTCTCGGGCGAGGCCTACGCCCAGTCGGCGCGCATGGCCGCCGAATGGGGCCCCTTCGCCCACTACGGTCGCAACAGGGACCACATGCTCCGCGTCGTGCGAAACCATCGCCGCGCGGCCTTCGACGCGAGCGAGGGCGAGTACGAGGGCCTCACGGTCAAGCCCGCCGGTCTCTCCGCCGGGGACTGCCCCGAGAACCTCGCCCTCGCCGCCCGCGACTCCTGGGACCAGGCCCTGGCCCTCGGGGAGAAGCACGGCTTCCGGAACGCCCAGGTCACGGCCATAGCCCCGACCGGCACCATCGGCCTCCTCATGGACTGCGACACCACGGGGGTGGAGCCGGACTACGCCCTCGTGAAATTCAAGAAGCTCGCGGGCGGCGGCTACTTCAAGATCATCAACCAGAGCGTGCCCCCCGCCCTCGAGGCCCTCGGCTACTCCCGGGAGGCGATCGCCGCCATCGAGACCTACGCCCTCGGCCACGGGACCCTCCGCGGCGCCCCGGGACTCTCCTACGACGCCCTCCTGGCCAAGGGACTCCCGGCGGCCGCCCTCGACAAGGCCGAGGCCGCGATCAAGGGCGCCTTCTCCCTCGAGACCTGCTTCGCGCCCTATGTCCTCGGAGCCGAGGCCTTCGCCGCCCTCGGCCTCCCCGAGGCCACCTACAAGCTCCCGGGCTTCTCCCTCCTCCGCCACCTCGGCTTCTCGGAGAACGAGATCGCCGAGGCCGAGTTCTTCGCCTGCGGCACCATGGGCGTCGAGGGGGCCCCCGGTCTCGAGAGCGCCCACTACGGCGTCTTCGACACCGCCACGCCCTCGGGCAAGGTCGGCACCCGCTCCATCGCCTGGCGGGCCCACATCTCGATGATGGCCGCGGTCCAGCCCTTCATCTCCGGCGCCATCTCGAAGACCATCAACATGCCCAACACGGCGACCTACGAGGACGTGAAGGGGGCCCACCTCCTGGCCTGGCACTCCATGCTGAAGTCCATCGCCCTCTACCGCGACGGCTCCAAGCTCTCCCAGCCCCTCTCGGCCCTGGCCCCGGGAGCCGACCTCGTGGCCGATTCCATCGTCGCCCTCCAGTCCGAGCCCTCGGCCGCGTCGGCAGCGGCCGACGAGGCCGAGCTGGAGGCTCCAGCTCTCGACCACGGGCGCCTCCTCCGCGACGAGGCGCCCGAGCTTCCGGGCTTCCCCGCAGCGCCCCGCGGCCGCCGCAGGGCCCTGCCCAACCGCCGCCTCGGCTACACCCAAAAGGCCAAGATCTCCGGACACTCGGTCTTCGTGCGCACCGGCGACTACGAGGACGGGAGCCTCGGAGAGATCTTCCTCGACATGCACAAGGAGGGCGCGGCCTTCCGCTCCATCCTCAACTCCTTCGCCATCGCCGTGTCCCTGGGCCTCCAGTACGGAGTCCCCCTCGAGGAGTACGTCGACGCCTTCACCTTCACGCGCTTCGAGCCCAACGGCATGGTGCAGGGCCACGACTACATCAAGATCTCGACGAGCGTCCTCGACTACGTCTTCCGCGACCTGGCCATCGCCTATCTCCAGCGCCACGACCTCGGCCAGGTGAAGCCCGAGGACCTCGAGGCCACGGGAACGCAATCGCGCAACGCGAGGGCGCCCGGCCTCGTGGCCCAGTCCGAGTCGGCCCGGAGTTCCCCGTCCCCCGCCGCCCCGGGCTCGGTGGGCGCCGCCCCCCGCGAGAGCGCGAGGACGGCCCGCATGAAGGGCTTCGAGGGCGACCCCTGCCCGGTCTGCGGGAACATGACCCTCGTGCGGAACGGGACCTGCCTGAAGTGCGAGACCTGCGGCTCCACGACGGGGTGCAGCTGAAGAAGGGGCTTTATTATGCCAAATTGGGCGGGGCCTGTGCCCGTCGCGAACGCATGCCTCTCGAGTACTCGAGGCACGCATTCGCGGCGGGCACACCCGCGGCGGCGGCGATCCGGTTTTCAGCGGCGTCTGTTCATCCCCTAGGGGAGAATATTTCGCCCCTCGGGCGGGATTCGGCGCGAGGTCATTATCATTTGCACTGTGAATGTTTTTCGGCGGCGATGAGGGATATCGAGGAGTCGGGGATGATCGACGCGCACGTGCATCTGGAGCGGGGACCATATACCAAGGAGTGGCTCGCGCGCTTCGTCGAGGTAGCGAAGGCGGCGGGGGTCGGGCGGCTCGATCTCCTCGAGCACACGCACCGCTTCGCGGAGTTCGGCCCCCTCTACGAGGGGGCCGCCGCCTACTCCCTAAGTCAGGCCGAGCGCCTCGCGGGCAAGATGGTCCTCGGCCTCGGCGATTACCTGGCCTTCGCGGACGCGATGCGCGGCATCGACTGGGGCCTCGAGCTCCGTTTCGGCCTCGAGGTCTGCTACGTGCCCGAGCGGGAGGGCTTTCTCCGCTCGCGCCTCGGCGGCCTCGGGCTCGACTTCCTCACCGGCTCGGTGCACTGGATCGACGGCTGGGGCTTCGACCTCTCGCGCGAGTCCTGGGAGGGGCGCGACCTCGACGCGGTCTGGGAGCGCTACTACGCCATCATGACCGGCCTCGCGGCCTCCGGCCTCTTCGACCGCCTCGCCCATCCCGATTCGATCAAGGTCTACGGCCACAGGCCCGGCGAGCACCCGATCGAGGCCTACCTGACCCTGGCCGCCCTCTGCGCCTCGAGGGAGATCGAGGTCGAGGTGAGCGCCGGCCTCGCCAACAACTTCGGCTTTCCCCGCGTCGGCATCGACGAGCCGCTGTTCGGCATCCTCCGCGAGGCGGGCTGCCGCTTCGTCGCCGCCTCGGACGCCCATCGCCCCGAGGACGTCGGAAAGGGCCTTCCGGCCTGCCTGGCCCTCATCGGAGAGGGAAGGAAACAATTAGTATGAATGGCTACGACCTCGTCTTCCTCGACGCCGACGACACCCTTCTCGATTTCGGGAAGAGCGAGCGCCTCGCCCTCGAGGCCACCCTCGCCCCCCTCGGGATCGAGGTCGACGGGACGGTCTTCGGGACCTATGTCCGGATCAACGCGCGGGCCTGGGCCGCCGTCGAAGCGGGCACCCTCGACCGCGAGGTCCTGAAGGCCCGCCGCTTCGCCGAACTCTTCGAGGCCCTCGGCCTTTCCGCCGATCCCTCTTCGGCCGCGAGGGCCGGCGAGGCATACCTCGACAGCCTCTCGGAGCAGGCCTGGCTCCTCGAGGGAGCCCTCGAGACCTGCGCCCTCCTCCGCGCCAGGGCCAGGCTGGTCCTCCTCACCAATGGCATCACCCGCGTGCAGAGGGGAAGGCTCGCCCGCTCCGGCCTCGACAGGGCCGTCGACGCCGTCGTGATCTCCGAGGAGGCCGGCTTCGCCAAGCCCGACCCCCGGGTCTTCGAGCTCGGCGCCTCCCTCGTCGGACTCTCGGACAAAACCCGCATGCTGATCGTGGGCGACTCCCTCTCCTCGGACATCCAGGGCGGGGTGAACTACGGCATCGACTCCTGCTGGTACAACCCCCGGCGCCTCCCTCTCGGGAAGCCCCAGCCCACTTACGAAGTCGCCACCCTCGCCGAGCTCCCCCACCTCCTCGGCGCGGAGACCGTCCCCCGGGGAAGCTGAGCCCAAGGGGATTCCGCTCCGGCCTCGGCCATTCGGCCGTTTCCCTCGGCGCGGGAAAAAGCGGATATTTCCCCCTGCGAGGCGCGAGGGATCGTGTGTTCCCGCCGCCCTCCAGGGAGGATTCATGGACAGCATTTTGAGTCAACTTTCGGCCTCCACCACGGCCCTCGGCCGCGAGGCCGCTCTTCGCCTCTTCCACGTCCCCTCGCCCCTCGGCGGGCGCACGGCTCTCGGCTTCGACGGCCGGAGACTCCTCGTCCCCGCCCGCGAGGCCGAAGAGGGCGAGGAGGTCGAGGTGATCGCGCCCGGCGGAATACACGTCCCGACCAAGGTGGTCGGCTTCGATCCGGCCCTGGGCCTGGCCGTCCTCGAACTGACCGAGGCCCTGCCCGCGAGCGCCTGGGAGCTCGAGCCCTCCCCCGCCGCCGCCTCCCTCGTCCTCGCGGCAGCCTATCCCTCGGAAGACGGCCCGGAGTTCCGCCTCGACCTCCTCAGGATCGCCTCGGGCGGAGCCGCGGACGAGGATGCCTACCTCCAGACCGACGGCGCGGCCTTTCCCGGCTTCGGAGGGGCGGCCCTCGTCGCCCCCTCGGGCAGGCTTGCCGGAGTCGTGGCCGCCGAGGGTCCGGGCAACCGGGGCTGGGCGATCCCCGCCGAGAGGGCGCGCGCCCTCGTCGAGGCCCTCGTGGCCAAGGGTTTCCCGAGCAGGGCCTGGCTCGGCGTCTCGACCCTGCCCATCGAGGTGCCCGAAGTCCTGAAGGCCCTCATGGGAGGGAGGGACGAGGCTGTCATGGTGGTCGGCGTCGAGGCCGGAAGCCCGGCGGCGAAGGCCGGTCTCCTCCCCGGGGACATCCTCTCGGACCTGGGGGGCAAGCCCGTCGAAGCGCCGGAGGGCTTCAGGGAGGCCATCGCGGGCCTCAGGGTGGGAGTCGCGGTGCCCCTCGGCTATTTCCGCGGAGGCGTGAAGTCCGAGTTGAGCATCACGCCCGCCGAGCGAGCCCGCGACGAAGGCGGCTCCGGGGAGGAAGGGTGCTGCGGGGGGCAGGGCGGCAGGGGCCATCACGGCCACGGCCACCATGGACCGGGTCACCACGGGCACCAGGGCCATGGGGGCTTCTCGGGCAGGGGAGGCGGCCCTTGCGGCTGCGGGACGGACCGCTGAGACTGAGGCTCGCCCTCTCCGAGTCCGAGGCCGCCCAGATCGCGGACCTCGTGGCCCGGGAGGGCGTCCTCATCGTGGGCGAGGGCGAGGAGGCCGACCTCGTCGCGAGGCCGGAGGATCCGCCCTCGCGCATCGCTATGGCCGGACCCCGCCTCAGCGCGCGCGAGATCGAGGTCCTCGACTATCTCGCCGACGGCTGGTCCAACGCCGAGATCGCCTCGGTCCTGGGCATCGGGCTCCGCACCGTGCGCTCCCACCTCGAGGGCATCTACTCGAAGCTCGGCGCGAACCGCCGCGGCGAGGCCGTCCGAGAAGGCGTCCGACTGGGACTCGTGAGCTTCCGCGCCTGAGAGGAGCCCCCCGGGCCCTCGCTTCCTCCGACTGGAAGCGCGCGATTTTACACGTTTGAATTTGACAGATCCCCGGACATAACCCTTATAGTTCCTCCAATCTCCGGACCCCTCCGAGATCTTGGTCCAATTGTATATATATAATTGGTTCCATTGGTCCAATATATATAATTGGGACCAATCATACGATCTTTCCATATTCATATGGCATCGGCCCCAGGGTCCGCTGCCATCGCGGCGGGGCCGAGGCCCCGGGGAGGGAGATGTGAACAAGGGTCCGATCCATGGTGGCCGCCTCGTCGCCGGCCTCGCCCTCGTGGTGGCCGTCGCCGGCCTCTCGAGCTGCACCTTCATATCCTCCATTCTCGGCCTCGGCCAGGACAAGTCCCCGGCCGCCGTGGTCTACGCCATCTCGGGCTATGTCAGCGGGGTTCGTTCCCTCCTCGCGGCCAAGAACCTGCCCGGCCTCGACTCGGGCCTTCTGGCCGCCATCGCGGCCAAGGCCGAGCAGGTGGCCAAGGGCGTGGCCGCGGCCTCCGGCTTCGCGGCCGGCGAACTGGCGGGCCTCATCCCTCCCGCCCTGGGCGGGGCGATAAGCTCCCTCGGGAACAGCCTTCTCGACGACGGCAAGAAGACAGCCATCGTCAGGGCCGTGACCGGGGCCTTCGTCGCCAATCTCAAGGGCAAATTCGCGGCCACCAGGGGCTTCCGTGCCCTCGCTGCCGACAGCCTGGTCCTCGACAACATCCTCTCGGGCATCGCCGTCGAGGCCGTCAGGAACCTCCCGGCCGCCGGCTTCTCCGCCGACGCGGGGAGGACGGCCGCGGCGGGAGGGGTCGCGGGCGGCATGCTCGAGGAACTCGGAGCCGGCGGAGTCGACAAGAGCCTCCTCGCCGGCACTGTCTCGCTGATCGCGGAGAAGACGATCGGCAGCCTGGAAGAGGCGGGTCTCGCGGATGCCGCGGCCGTCGCCGCCGCCCTGCGGAGCGTCACCTCCGAGGTCCTGGCCTCCCTCTCCCTCGTCACGGTTTCCGGCTTCAGCGCCTCCGATTATCCCCTCTTCGCGGCCGCCGTCGCGCGGGGCGCCTCCCTGGGTCTGGACAATCTCGCGACGGGCGCCGCGCCGGTGCCACCCGCCGACCTCGCTTCCGCCTTCGCCTCCGGCGCGGCCCAGGGCCTCGCGACCCTCGTCGCTTCGGACGCGAGCCTCCCCGCCGCCACCCGCCAGGCCCTCGTCGAAGAGACGGCTTCCGCCGCGACAGCGGGCCTCATGGCCGCGACCTTCGCCACGAGCGGCGGGACGCCCGACCTCAGCCTCTTCTCCGCGGCCACGGCCGCCTTCTCCAAGACCCTGATCACGGACGGCACCATCACCCGGTCCGAAGTCGTGTCCCTGGTCACTCAAGGTGCGGCCGCCGCGGCCCAGACCCTGGCCAACCCCCTCGACGCCGCGGTCCTCGCCACGGCCATCGTCCTCTCCGACGCGAGCGGGGCTTCCATTGCACCACCCACGGCCGACATCACCCAGGGCATCGCGATAGGTACCAACAATCCGCCGACCGCGACGGCCAGCGCCGTGGTCAGCGTGACGGTCGGCGACTCGGTCACCCTGAGCGGTATGGGAAGCGATCTCGATTCTGGCGATGTCCTCGGCTACCTCTGGTCCATCGCCTCGGCCCCGAGCGGCAGTCTCGCTGTCATCGACCCGGCCACAGCCGCCTCCGCCAGTTCCGGCTTCGTGCCCGACCTGGCTGGCAGCTACCTCATTTCCTTCAAGGTGAGCGACGGCAAGGCCACGGCCGAGGCCTTCTGCACGGTCACCGCGAGCCCGGCCGCGAATCCGGTGACGGGCATCATCCTGAACTCGGACACCTTAAGCCTCGTGACCGGGGACGCCACCTTGGGAAGCGCCCAGCTCACTTTCACGATCCAGCCCTCGAACGCTACCGTGAAAACGGCGAAGTGGAGTTCGAGCGACGATACCATCGCCACCGTCACCGCGGGCGGCCTCGTGACCGCCACCCTGGCTTCGGGCGGGGCCCAGACGGCCTATGTCACGGCCACTTCGGACGACGGAAGCTTCACCGCCTCCTGTGCGGTGACGGTCAACAGTCCCTCCCTTCCGGCCGCCTTCCTCACCGGCGTCGTCAGGGACTCGAAGACCAGTCTGCCCATCCGCGGGGCCCTCGTGCACCTCGGTGGTGACACTTCCTGGACCGACGTGAACGGCGTCTACAACATTCAGCTCATGCAGGCCGGGCCCCAGAACCTGGATTGGGGCGTCTCGGGGGGCCTCAACAACCAGGACGGCAATGTGTACAACGGGGTAATCGCCATCGGCGAGCCCATCGATACTTCGAGCGCGACCAACATAGTCATCGGTGCCGCCATCGACAGGGTCGATCCGGGGACCTACACCGGGAAGACCATCGTCGGCCGCATCTACACCGACGCCTCGAAGACCACCGAAATCGCCACGCCCTCGAACCTCAAGATCTACGTCCTCTCGAACGGTTTCTCCGAGTCGGCCAATCCCGCATACACCGTGGGGACGGGTTATTCGATCTCCCCCATCATCACCGGGACGGCCTGCATCCTCATCGCGGAAATCGACAATGGTGCCTCCCGGGCCATCGCCACCGGCGTGGACCTCAGCGTGGCGAGCCCCGTGGTCGATTTCGGAATCGGCGCGCCGGCCAGCGTCTCCTGGTCGGGGGGCACGATGGGCCTCAACCTCAACGCGACCGTCGACACGCCCCAGGGCCAGTACCGCCTCCCCGGCATCGTCATGGCTGGCACGAGCGGGACCTTCCCGATCTTCCCGACGGGCTACCCGGTCATCTGGGACATCGGCGGGAGCACGGCCGATGTCCCCGCGGCGGGCACGAGCGTCTCCCATGTCCGATATAGCCCCGCGATAGCCTGGGGCGATCCCGTCGTCCTCCCCACCCTCTCGGCCAATCCCTTCACGGGCGTGACGAGCGGACTGGCAAGTTATTCGACTTCAACCGGGACCCTCAGCCTCGGGGCCGCGCCGGGCGGCAGCAGCTACTACGTCATCCTCAAGCAGGTCGGCCTCCCCTCCTTTACCCTGGCCACGAGCTCGGCCAGCTTCGTTCTGCCCGACTGGGTCTCGGGTCCCGTCGCACCCGGGCCCCTCTACGGCAGGTTCGCCGACGTCTCCTTCATGGCGATTTCCGCCTCGCCTCCCCTCGGGGCCGCAGGCCTGGCCCGGGCGAACCAGTCCATCCCCGACTTCGAGATGGCCTACGAGTATTCGACGAGCGCCGGAATGCTCTACACGACGACGGGGGTCCCCTTCTAGCCGGGGTCCTCCGGCCCGAACAGGAGATCCGGAAGGCAAAAAGAGAGGGGCGCCACGGGGCGCCCCTCGTCATTCCCCGCCCTTCGATCGCGAAGGGAGGGGCCCGGCCCGATACTCAGAGCTCCTCGCGCTCCACAGGCAGGGTCATGCAACGCGCCCCGCCGCCGCCCCGGGCCAGCTCGATGCCGTCGAAGGCCACGACGAGGCGGCCGAAGTCCTCCACCTTGTCGAGGACCCGGTCTTCGCGGTCGCAGGCTCCGCCCAGGAAGTCATCGGGACGACGCAGGGCGAAGCCCGCGGCCGAAAGGGCCTCGAGGGTGCGGAGGTTGCAGGAGTACATGACGATTTTCCCGGGGGCGAAGGCGAAGGAATTGGCCCCCGAGAGCCATTGCTCGCGCTCCTCGTAGAGGGGATCCCCGTTCCCGCAGAGCACCGCCTCGAAGGGATGGCCGAGCTCGCGGAGTCCCTCGAGGAGGCCGGGGAGGGCCCTCACCCGGTGCTTCCCGCCCGGCGTCGCGTCGACCCGGAAGACCGGTCTCCTGGCGGGCCCGAGGATGTTGGGGCCGTGGACCAGGGCCAGGTCGCGGTCGACCAGAGTGAAGACCATGTCGAGGTGGATGGTCGCCCTTTCCTTTGGCAGGATGACGGCGAGGACGGTGACCGGCTCGTCGCAGGCCAGGGCCGCCGTGTGGGCCAGCTGCTCGACGGCGTCGGCCGTCGTGCGCTCGGACACCCCGATGGCCAGCAGGTTGCGCGACACCACGATGAGGTCCCCGCCCTCGAGGGTGAGGAAGCGGTTGCGGTGCATGGGCCCGTCGAGGAGGAGGCCCCGGGCCCGGAGCTCGGGATGACGCGTGAAGACGAAGCGCGTCACGAGGGACTCGACGAGGCGCACGTCGAAGGCCATGGCCGAGGAGACGGCGTAGTCGCGGAAGACCGCGGCCGTGTCGCGCATGAAATAGGCGTTGGGCAGGGGCCGGATGGAGAAGGAACGGGGCGAGAAGGCCGCGGCGAGGCTGCCGGGCAGGGCGGGCAGGCCCTCGATCACCAGCTTGGCCAGGCGGCCGGGGGACAGGTCCATGAGCTCGTCGATCCTCCCCCCGATCGGACAGTGGTCGGAGAGGAGTTCGAGGAATTCGAAGCGCCCCGCGTGGCCCTCGAGGCACTCGGCCAGGAGATCCTCGAGCTCGTGCACCCGGGCCACCGTCGCGAGGAAGGCCCGGAGCCTGTCGTGCTCGGCCCGGACCGCCGCCATGGGGAGGATGTCGTTGTAGAGGTCCTGGGCGGCCTCGCCCGGCGTCATCGCCTCGACCTCGGGGCCGGGAGCGTGCAGGACGACCTGCTTGAGTTTCCCGATCTCGCTCGTGATGTTCAGACCAGGCATCTTCGCCTCCAGCGGCCGTAGACTAGCAGGTAGACGACCTTTGGGCAAGGAAGCCGGGCCCTCCCGAGACCCCGGCGCGGATACATAATTATGCAGTCAATTGCGAGATGCGAGGAGGCGACTCCGCCACCCGCCTCTCAGACGCGCGCCCGCATCGGGGCGGGCCGCGCCGAGAACCCGGCGGGGAAGACGACCTCGCCCTTCCGCACGAAGTCTCCGGAGACGGGGCGCGAGAGCCAGAAGCCCTGGAGGAAACGCGCTCCTCCCTCGACGGCCCGTCCCATGATCGTCTCGTCGGAGATGTGCTCGGCCACGACCTCGAGGCCCGCGGCCTCGCAGAAGGCCGTCATGCCCCGGTAGAGGGCGGCGGCCTCGGGTCGGGCGACGATCTCCTTCACGATGCGGCCCGTGGCCTTCGCCCCATCGACGTGGAGCTCGAGGAGACTGGTATAGTTGGAGTAGCCCGATCCGAAATCGTCGAGAAGCACGAGGCCTCCGGCCTCGTGGACCTCGCGCACGAAGGTGGAGACCCCGGCGAAGTCCACGAAGGCGGCATGTTCGGTGAGTTCCACGATCAGCGTGGCCTCCCCGCCCTGGAGCCGGGCATAGGCCGCCGCGAGGGCCCGGTGGAAACTCGGATGCTCGAGGTCGCTCGAAGTCACGTTGAAGCTCACGGCATGGCCGCTCGCGATGACGAGATCGAGGGAGGAGCCCAGTATGAAATCGGTGAGATGGCGATCGAGGCCCAGGCGGATCGCGGTTTCGATGTAGGGCTCCGGGGACACGAGACCGCCCTCGACATCGAAGCGAAGAAGGGCCTCGTAGAAGCCGACTCCGTCCCGGATCCGGTCGTAGACCGGCTGGAAGAGGGGCGAGAAGAGGCGGCCCTCGATATTCCTGAGAACCGCGGGCGCGAGACGATTGAGGTCGCCCCTGAATTCCCGATGTTCACTTTCCCGCCTATGCAGGCTGATTCTCTCCATCGCGGAGCAGTCCGCCAGGACCACATAGGCCGCGTCGAGGGCCGCCGCCGCGGGTCCGGGGCCGAGGACGGTCCAGGAAGCCAGCCTGACGAGGAAGCGCAGGCTGGTCCGCGGAATCGCGTCGAGGCCGGCGAGGCGATCGAGGAGGGAGTTGGCCGCCTTCTCGACCCCGCTCCCCGCGGCGAGGATGAAGCCGAAGTCCGCCTCCCCGAGGCGGTAGGGCCCCCTGGTCGCGGCGGGGTTCGCCTCGCACCAGGCCTCGAAGGCCTCGGCCATGGTCACCGAAAGCCGCTCGGAGCCCGAGTCGAAGACCGCGAGGGAGGAAAGGTCGCGGAAATTCGCGACACTCGCGACGAGGGGGGCCTCCCCGGCCTCGAGCTCCACGAAGGCGAGGGCGCGCGCGTTGGGGAGGCGCGTGAGATCGTCCAGATAGTTCCGCTCGAGGAGGAGGAGAAGATTGCGGCGGTGGCGGGCCTCCGAGACGAGGGCCAGGACGTTCTGGAAGACGAAGGCCATGGATCCCATGAGGATCTCCGATATCTCGTAGGGGCCGGCGCTGATGCTGATGAGCCCCGTCTGACTGCCCGCCTCGACGAGGCCGGCCGTCAGCGCGAAGATGAGGCAGGAGACGAGACCGCCCCGGGCGCCGAGGAGGAAATAGGCGATGGGGGTGAAGGAGAAGAGAAGGACGAGATGCCCGTCGTGGGCCCGGGGCAGGAAGAGACTCGAGGCGAAGGCGAGGAGGAGACAAGCGATAGTGACCTTCGACATGGTCGACGAGAAGGGGCGGAGGCGCACCCAGAGGAAAAAAGCCGCGAGGATGCCCAGGGTTGACAGGTCCCCGACCCAGAGAGGCGCCCGTCCCGAAGCCAGATCCACGACGATATTGGCCACCGGGAAGACGACCCCCAGGGCGAGGCTGACGAGGAGGCTCCTTCTCCGAAACCCGAGGGTCTGACCCTCGACGACATCGAGCGCCTCGGCCGAATGAAAGGCGCTTTTCCGGCCTTCGGGCCGACTGGCCTTCCCCTCGAGGATTTTCTCTACCAAGGTCCCTCCTTGCCCCTCCCTACCCTCATCCGCGAGGACCCGAAGCCCGGCTGATCGGCTCGCCTCTCGCGCGAACCATCCCTCATTTATCGATCTCCGGGCCGCCTTTGTCAAAGGCCCCGTCTCGCGCCGGAGAAGCCAGAGCGGGGGCCAGGGGCCCGATCCAGCCCCGCGGTCGGGAGTTTCCGAGGGGGCTGCCTGCATAATTATACAGATAATTATTTCTTGACTTGCCCCCTCCCTCCTCCTACAATTCCCCTGCCCTCGGGACGCGACCGGCCCTGGCGCCGGTATACCCCGGGGGGACAGAAAAGCAGCGAAAGGACCTCAGCATGGCCAAACGCAACGTCATCATCATCGGGGCCGCGGGCCGCGACTTCCACAACTTCAACACCCACTTCAGGAACGACGAGAGCTTCAACGTCGTCGCCTTCACCGCCGCCCAGATCCCCGACATCGCCGGCCGCAAGTACCCCGCCGAACTCGCCGGCAAGCTCTATCCCCAGGGCATCCCGATCTATCTCGAGGCCGACCTGCCCCGCCTCATCAAGGAACTCAAAGCCGATGTCTGCGTCTTCTCCTATTCCGACGTGCCCTACACCCACGTCATGGGCGTGGGCGCCATCGTCAACGCCGCAGGCGCCTCCTTCTCCATGCTCGGCCCCAACGACACCCAGGTGAAGTCGACCAAGCCCGTCATCGGCGTCTGCGCCGTCCGCACCGGCGCCGGCAAGAGCCAGACCTCACGCAAGATCGTCCAGATGCTGATGGCCAAGGGACTCAAGGTGGTGGCCGTCCGCCACCCCATGCCCTACGGCGACCTCGTCGCCCAGAAGTGCCAGCGCTTCGCCACCGTCGAGGACTTGAAGAAGCACAAGTGCACCATCGAGGAGATGGAGGAGTACGAGCCCCACGTCGTCCGCGGCAATGTCATCTACGCCGGCGTCGACTACGAGGCCATCCTCCGCGAGGCCGAGAAGGAGGCCGACGTGATCCTCTGGGACGGCGGCAACAACGACTTCCCCTTCTACAAGACCGACCTCCTCGTCACCGTCGCCGACCCCCACCGCGCCGGCAACGAGGTGAGCTTCTATCCCGGCGAGGTGAGCCTCCGCATGGCCGATGTCATCATAATCAACAAGATCGACACCGCCGGCCCCGAGGGCGTGCAACTCGTCCGCGAGAACATCCAGCGCGTCAACCCCAAGGCCCTCGTCATCGACGGCGCCAGCCCCATCAACGTCGACAAGCCCGAGCTCATCAAGGGCAAACGCTGCCTCGTCGTGGAGGACGGCCCCACCCTCACCCACGGCCACATGAAGATCGGCGCCGGCACCGTCGCCGCGCGCAAGTTCGGCGCCAAGGAACTCGTCGATCCCCGCCCCTACACCGTCGGCAAGCTCAAGGGCACCTTCGAGACCTACCCCAACATCGGCACCCTCCTGCCCGCCATGGGCTACGGCGAGGAGCAGGTCCGCGACCTCGAGGCGACGATCAACAAGTGCGACTGCGACACGGTCGTCATAGCTACACCCATCGATTTGAACCGCATCGTCAAGATCAACAAGCCCACCGTCAAGGTCGGCTACGACCTCCAGGAGATCGGCCAGCCCGACCTCGTGGGAGTGCTCGAGGACTTCGTCAAGAAGTTCAACCTGAAGAAATAATAGTTATAAGAAGGGGGAGGGGCGGAAACCACGTGGCGCTACGCGCCTCGTTCACGCTTCTCCCCCCGCTCCGCGCTCCTCGCCTCCGCGGGGGCTGCGAGGCGCCAACGCTACGCTAGACTTCGTTCCGCTCTCCCCACCTCGAGTTGGAGAATGATCGGCTTGGCCGCGCCTAACTGGACGATTCCTCCCTGGCCTGGTGGGCGGGAGGCCCCTCGTGCTCGGCCAAGATCAGGGATGCCGCTGATTTCCCCGCCTCGCACCCGCCGCGACAATGGGGCAAGGCGCGGCGAGAAAGGGCTATTCGAGCTTGAGGCCCTTAATCCGAAGCGCGTTGCTCAGAACCGAGGCCGAGCTCACCGCCATGGCCAGCCCGGCCAGGATGGGGCTGAGAAGGCCGAGGGCGGCGATGGGAATGCCGATCGCGTTGTAGCCGAAGGCGAAGAACAGGTTCTCCTTGATATTCCTCATGACAGCGACGCTGAGATCCTTCGCTCGCGCGATCCCGATGAGATCGCCCTTGATGAGGGTGATGTCCGCGCTCTCCATCGCCACATCGGTGCCTGTCCCCATGGCGATGCCTACATCGGCCTGGGTCAGGGCGGGGGCATCGTTGATCCCGTCGCCCGCCATGCCTACAATGCAGCCTCCTGCCTGGAGTGCCTTGACCTCCGAGAACTTGTCCTCGGGCAGGCATTCCGCGCGGAAATCGTCGAGGCCGAGGGTCTTGGCCACGGCGGCCGCGGTACGATTATTGTCCCCAGTAAGCATGATCACCCTGACTCCCCGCGCATGCAATCGTCGGACAGCCTCGGGCGTCGATTCCTTGATCGGGTCGGTGACCCCGATGTAGCCGATGACTTGATCGTCCCGGAGGACGAACATCACGGTATGGCCCGAGCCTTGGAGCGCCTCTACCGCGGCACGGAGAGCAAGCTTGTCAGCCTCCTTCGCGCCCAGGAGCCTGTCGTTGCCCACGGCCACGCGATGGCCATCGATTCGGGCCATCGCGCCCTTCCCGGTGAGCGAGCTGAAGTCGACTGCCTCGCTTAGCCTAAGACCCTTGGCCCGCGAGGCGGCGACGATGGCCGCCGCGAGCGGATGCTCGCTCAGGTTGTCTACGGAAGCCGCCAAGCGCAGGACTTCGTCGTCGACCCAGCCCTCGCCTCCCTTGTAGGTCGTTACCGTCGGCTTGCCGAGGGTCAGGGTACCGGTCTTGTCGACGAGGAGGGTATCGACCTTCCTCATCTGCTCTATGGCCTTGGCATTTTTGATGAGGATGCCCGCAGAGGCACCCTTCCCCGTGCCCACCATGATCGATACGGGAGTCGCGAGCCCGAGAGCGCAGGGGCAGGCGATGATGAGGACGGCTATCGCGTTGACGAGACCGTGGTCCCACTTCGAGAAACCGAAACCCCAGATGAGGAAGGTCGCGACAGCGAAGAGAACGACGGCCTGGACGAAGCCCGCGGCGATAGAATCGGCGAGGCGCTGGATAGGCGCCTTTGAGCGAGATGCTTCGTTGACCATCTCCACGATACGGGCAAGGAGGGTGTCGCGGCCGACCTTCCGGGCAACCATGATGAAGCTGCCGTTCAAATTGATCGTCCCGCCGGTGACCGGCTCTCCCGGGGCCTTCTCGAGGGGGAGGGGCTCTCCGGTAATCATGGATTCATCGACGACCCCGTTGCCTTCCGAGACTTCGCCGTCCACAGGTATTTTTTCCCCCGGCTTCACCCTGATCCGGTCTCCGACGAGGACCTCCGAGAGGGAAACGATACTTTCCCTGCCCTCGCGCAACACCAAGGCGGTGGAGGGGACCAGATTGAGAAGTCCCTTGATCGCGCCGTTCGTCTTCGCATGGGCGAGGAGCTCGAGCATTTGCCCCAAGATGACGAGGGAGGTGATGATCGAAGCCGCCTCGAAATAGACGGGTACCAGCCCCGCCTCGTTTCTTAACGAAGCCGGGAAGATGCCGGGAAAGAGCGTCGCCACGAGGCTGTAGCTCCAGGCCACTCCGGTACCGAGGGCGAGGAGGGTGAACATGTTGAGTTTTCGGGACCGGAGGCTCAGATAACCCTTCTTGAAGATGAAGGCGCCGGCGAAGAGGACGACCGTCGAGGAAAGGGCCATTTGGACAAGAATGTTTTGACTCATCGAAAAGAGACCGGCGATGAATCGATCGAATCCCGGAACGAGCTCGCCCATGGAGAGAAGCAGAACTGGCAGGGAGAGGGAGGCGGCGAGAACGAGCCTTCGCCTCATGGATTTGAAGGCTGCAACTTCTTCGTCCTCGCCCGAAGTCGAGCCGGCACCGAAGGCCAGGACCTGGACGAGGTGCATGCCGCAGACGGGGCAGTCGCCCGGCTCGGGATAGGTTTTATCGCCTTCGCAACGCATGGGACAGATATATCCGCCCGCCTGGGCCATGCCCGAAGGCGCTACCACGGGCATGGATAGACTCCTCTCCTGGAAGCTGCACTGACAATTGCTCACGCAGGAACCATTGCATTTTTCCGCTCCGCAGATGCATGGTTTTCCATCGGCGAGGAGCCGATGGCCTGCGTGATGGACATCTGCGGAGCGGCTAGCGTGGTGCTCGGACTCCTTTTTTTTCGGACCCGAATCGCTCGCGCCACCGGCGACCGGGACAAGTTTCATCCCGCAGACCGGACACTTCCCCGGGGCTGCATAGGTCTTGGTGCCCTCGCACTTCATGGAACAACCGTAAATCATTGCACCTCCTTGAGGTACTGTAAGTAAAAGTATCGCCATTGCAGAGGGAGTAAGCAAGTGAGAATTCTGAGGCCGCCATGCGGGACCATTGAGTCGAGCCGTTCTCCAGATCGCCCAGTTCTCCCTGTTTATCCCTGGATCCTGCCCTGCCGCCTCCACGATTGCTCTCCGTCCCGTCGCGTCTCTCCTCCCTTGTGACCGTTCTGTCCCTGTCTCTCGCCGGCACCGTCGCCGCACGCAAGTTCGGCGCGCCAAGCTTGCGTGGCGAGGGCTCGTCGATCCCCGCCTCCACATCGTCGGCAAGCTCAAGGGCACATGCATGAACCGGCACACCGGGTCATGAGGGACCTACCCCAACATCGGCACCCTCCTGCCCGCCCTACTCGCCCGCGGGCGAGTGAGGCTACGGCGAGGAGCAGGTCCGCGACCTCGAAGTCGTTGCGCGCGAGCGCATATAGGAAGTAGTATTTCCGCTCGGCTCAGGGCCGGAGGCCCTAGGCGACGATCGACAAGTGCGACTGCGACACGGTCGTCATAGCTACACCCATCGATTTGGACCGCATCGTCAAGATCAACAAGCCCACCGTCAAGGTCGGCTACGACCTCCAGGAGATCGGCCAGCCGGATCTCGTGGGAGTGCTCGAGGACTTCGTGAAGAAGCATGGGTTGAAGAAGTAATAATTAACAAGAAGGGGGAGCACCGCGATGGACTTGGCGCTTCGCGCGCCTTGTCCACGCTGCTTACGCTACGCTAGGCTTCGCTCCCCCTGGCTCCGCGCTCCTTGCCCACGTCGTGCCCGCGGGGCGTTAACACTAGGCCAGACCTCGTTCCGCCACCCCCATTCCTGCATCGAAGGCGCCCACGCTCCCTCCTCCCTCCCGGGGAGGAGGGGCGGGGCGGGGAAGGGTCAGCCGACCTCAGTACTCTTTCTTGATCACGAAGAAGGACCCGCGGATGGTTCCGGCGAGACTGGATTTCTGCCGGGCGAATTTGAATTTTTCCGCGAGTTCCTCCGGAACCTCCATGCCCTCGGAGAGTTTGAATCCGACGGCGCGCTTCTTCGGATCGTCCAGGGTGTACATGACATTGATGGAGAGTCCGTCTTCGAAGAACACATAGGAGAATCGGATGCTCTCGACCTGGAAGCTCGAGGTTTCCAGGGCCTTGGCCCGAATCTCGATCTGCCTCTCCTCCTTCAAGATCCGCCGCAGGTAGGCGAGGGTCTTGGCGCCGTCCGCCGCCACCTCGACGGTGAAAGTATGTTTATATTTGTTCATGAAGTAGCGGCTCTCATTGGCTCGCAGGCCCGCCAGCGCCTCGGCTACCGGCGAGGACTCGAGGCCGAGGGTGGAAACCTGCGCGAAATCCACGACGTGGGACATGGCCTTAATTCCTTTTCTGGGAGGACCTCAAGGTCCTCCCGCCGATGGCGATAAGAACCGCGACGAGGGCCACCACGAGCCAATACGCCAGTTCCCCGAACTCGGCTGAGCCTGAAAGCAGACTCAGGACACAGAAAAGCAGCATCTCCGCGGCGACGAAGAAGGCCGAGATGGAGCGGAAGGGCCGCCCTCTTCCCCTGAGGGGAAGGACGAGTCCCAGAGCGGCGAGAATTTCCAGTCCGCCCAAGACCAGCCATACTTCACGAGGCAGGGCGGCGAGCGCCGGCAAGGTTTGCGCCGGGTTGAGAAATTTCCATACGGCGCCGACGGCTGTATGGAGGGCCAAGAGTATCTGCAGGACCCACAATAAAATATTCATGATCGATCTCCTTTAGTCGCGAAATCTCGAACGAAGCTTGGGGCGAAAAAGATCGTTTCGACCTCCCCGCTTTGGGAGCTACGAGCCATTGCGCAAGCCGGCCGAGCTTGGCACTATGGTTGTGTCGCCTTAAGCTTCAATTTAGTGTATCTTCATTATAGAGCTAATGTCAAGGAGAGGCCCGTGACTTCCAGGATGAGTCTTGAACAAAGTGTTCTCTTCGCCGCTCGGGACAATGGCATCACCTCGGTCCTCTTCCGAAACGCGGTGCGTCGAAGATTGGGGCTCAATGTCTCCGACTCGGAATGCCTCAGCTACCTCTCGATCGCGGGGAGTGCGACCCCGACGGAGCTGTCCCGCTATACTGGGCTCAGCACCGGCTCCACCACCACCATGTTGGATCGGCTGGAAAGGGAGGGCTTCATCACGAGGACCCCCAAGGCGGAGGATAGAAGGGGAGTCGTGATCAAGATCGCCCCGAAGTGGCCCGAGACTTCAGGTCCCCTCGTAGCCGGCGTCCAAAAGGCCCACAAGGAGCTCCTGGCCGGCTATGCCGATTCGGACCTGGTCGTAATTTTGGATTTCCTGACCCGCTTCACCCGGAACGTGGTCGAGCACACGAAGGCCATCGAGAACAGCCTGGACGGCGACGCGGCAGACGCCGGCCGGGAATGAGCTGCAGGCGGATCGAGTCGAGCGAGGTCCTCTCCCTCCATCCCCCTCACTTCGAGAAGACCCTGTCCACCGCCCTCTCGTAGGCCTCGAGGGTCTTAGCCTGCGCGATCCGCGCGAGGAGGTGCCCGCTGTGCGGGAAGGACCTGCCGATGAAGGTCCATACCTCCTTCATCTTGTCCATGACATGGGCCGGACCGAAGAGGACCCTGCGATAGTCGCCGTAGAGCTCATCGTGGAAGGCTTTGAGTATTTCCATCCAATTGGGAGGGACTGCCGCGCCCCGGATGGCCGCCGGCAGGAAGGGATCGTAGATCGCCCAGCGACCGATCATCCATTCCCTCACCGCCGGGAAGCGGTCGCGCAGCGTCTCGAAGGTTCCGCGGTCCTTGACGTCGCCGTTGTAGCCCAGCTCGTGGCGTGACATGCTCGCGGCCGCCTCGAAACCCTCGAGGTTCACCTCCCCCCGGTACATCTGGGTGCCGATGCGGGGATGAATCCAGACGAGCTTCAGGGGAAAGCTGTTGAGGACGGGCATCAGGGCGAGGATCTCGGCCGGATCGCTCCGGCCCAACCGGAGCTTGACCGATATGGGCAGCTTCGATTCGGCGCAGGCGAGGGCCAGGAAGCCTTCGATGAGCTCGGGGTGGGGCAGGAGGCCCGAGCCGCGGCGCTTGTTGGCGACCATGGGAAAGGGGCAGCCCAGGTTCCAGTTGACCTCCGAATAGCCGAGGTCGGCGAGGACCTTCGTCGTGGCGACGAAGGCCTGGGCGTCGTTTCCCAGGATCTGAGGAACCAGGGCGACACCGGCGTTCACCTCGGGGAGGAGGTCCTTGAAGTGGTTGGGAGCCGGACGGGCGAGGTTGACCGAGTTGATGAAGGGCGCCATCGCCCCGTCGAAACCGGAGAAATGATGGAAGTAGGCCTTCCGGAAAACATGATTGGTCACGCCATGCAGGGGCGCGAGACGGAGAAGGATCTTCACTCGGCGACCTCTCATCCTTGGAGCCTCAATATGTCCGGGCATGATAGCCGGGCTCGAGGCCGGCCTTCCAGCCACCCCCTCCCCCTCGCGCGACCTTCTCGATAGACTCGGGCCATGAGCGAGAACAAGGTCAGACTTCCCGAAGGCATACCCGCCCTTCGCGTCGTCCCCATGCCGAAGGACGCCAACGCCGCGGGCGACGTCTTCGGGGGCTGGATCATGGCCCAGGTCGACGTGGCAGGCGGCTTCGCCGCGCACCGCAGGGCCAAGGGCAGGGTGACGACGGTGGCGGTGACGAGCTTCGCCTTCAAGCAGCCGGTCGCCGTCGGCGACCTCGTCAGCTTCTACGCGACCATCATCAAGGTCGGCAGGACCTCCATCACCGTGGACGTCGAGGTCTTCGCCGAGCGGCTTTCGGCCGACCTCGAGGAGGTGGTGAGGGTGACCGAGGCCCAGCTGGTCTATGTCGCAGTGGACAGGTCGGGCGTGAAGCGCGAGCTGCCGGAATCGGCGAGGCTCTAAGCCGAGGCTCCGCCCCGCCGGCTGGGACGCTCAGGACGAGGGCGGTCGCAGGTTGGGAGGGGGCGGGTTCTTCATGCCGAGGCGGTAACTCTTGCCCGTCGACCGCCGTTTCCACACAATGCTGACGGCCTGGTTCAGGGGATGGAGCATCGTGATCGCCCCCGGCCGCCGGCACTCGAGGACGCAGCAGCCGCAATACCAGCACTCGTCGGGATAGAGGACGATGGGAGGCTCGCCCTTCGCGGGATTGGGCATGAGGACGTCGGAACGGCAGATGCCCACGCAGAGGTTGCAGCCGTTGCAGAGGCCCGGATCGAAGTCCACCGCCCGGTTCGGGAGGGGCGGGTTGGGGAGCATGTAGGTCTCCTTCATCGCGCGCCCTCCTCTCCGCGAGCCGCGGCCGTCCCGGAATACTGGTCCGCGCGGCTTTCGTAGTTTTCCGCGAGGGTCGGCGCGAAGGGCGCCTTGAGGTGCCAGTCGAGGGGAAGGAGGCGGCTCTCCGTGCCGGCCGGTCCCCGTCTCACGACGAGGAGCTTCCTCCACTCCGGGGGGTCGAGGGCGGGCCGGTCGAGGCGATGGAAGTTGAGCACCTCGCTGCTCGCCCCGCGCGCGAGGGAGGCCTCCATGACGGCCTCCCCGATGTCGAGCATGGCCAGACACTCGTGGGCGCGCATGAGCTCGTGGGGATTGGCCGCCGCCAGGGCGGCGGCCTCGGACTCGCGGATCTCGGAGAGGCGGCAGAGGCCCTCGCGGAGGCCTCCCTCGCTGAGCGCGGCCCCCGCGTGGTCCTGCATCACGCGCCCGATGCCGGCGTTGAGTTCCTTCCAACCGATGGGTCTGCCGAGGGGCGAGAGGGGCGCGTAGACGCGTCGCTTTTCCCGGGCGAGCTGCTCTTCCGTCGAGACGGAATCTTCCGGCGGGGACGCGATGCGCGACGCATGGGCCGCGGCCCGCCGCCCCGCGTAGCGGCCGCTGGCCGCCGCGCTCGAGTGGGCGCCCGCGCCGTACACGGCTCCGCCGGCGGCAAAGAGCCCCTGGAGGCTCGTCATGAGGTCCCAGTCGACCAGGGCCCCGCCGCAGGCCCACTGGCGCCACTGGGGGGCCCCGACACCGGCCCAGAAATTGGAGTGGCCGTAGTTGGCGGGGTCCATCAGGGGCACCTCGAGCATGTCGAGGTCGGGGTCGAAGCCGGCCTTCGTCAGGGCCTCGTAGACGGGCACGCGGGTGCGGCCCTCGTTGCCCACGGCCAGACCGAAGATGGCCCGCCGCTCGCGCTCGGGGAGGCGCGAGAGGTCGGCGTAGAGAGGGAGCTCGAACTCGCCCTTCCGGATGCGTTCGGGGAGGTCTGGGGCGAGCTTCTTGTTCTGGTTCTCGTAGCTCGGCGGCACGCGAAGCCCCTCGCCGAGCATGAAGCCCTGGCCGGGGGCCGGCCTGAAGCGTTCCTCGACCGTGGCGAGGACCTTCCCGTCGCGGTCGACCCAGGGCACCTCCCTCCCCTTCGCGTCGACGATGGGGCAGCCGTGCCAGGTGTTGTGGGCGTTGCCCACGCCGTAGGCCACGTAGGCGAGGGCGCCCGAATCGCCGAAGGACTCCTCGATGCGGGCGAGCTCGACCCCCGCGCGCCAGGCGGCGGCCAGGCCCTCGCCCGTGCAGTTGGGATCGCGGAAGGTGGAGCGGTACTCGGTGGAGAAATTCCAGATCCTCCCGGGAAGACCCGTCGCGAGGACGAGGGCCTTGGCTCGGATCACGTGGAAGGCGCCCGTGCGCGTGTCGAGGGCGGTGGCCCCCGTCGCGCGGCGCTCCTCTCCATCTCCCTCCACGATGAGGGAGGTGAGGGCCGCCCTCTCGAGGAGCTCCACCCCGAGCCTCCGCATCTCGGCGTGGAGGCGGGGCTTCATGTCGTGGCCCCAGACGCGGAGCTCGGCGCGGTTCACGTAGTCGTAGGCGAAGAGAAGCCCCGTCGCGGGATCGCGGAACTCCGCGCCCTCGAACTCACCCTCCTTGTCGCGGATCCGCACGCCCATCCTCTCGCAATCGAGGAGGGTGTCCCAGCTCTCGCGCGCGACGACGTAGCGGAGGGGCCCGCAGTCGTAGCCCCCGCAGTCCTCGAGGACCCGTTCCGTGTACTCCTCGGGCCCCACCTTCGAGGAGGGGTTCGTGCAGGCGGAGAGCCAGTGGTCGACACCGGCGCCTCCGTTCCCGCTCCACTTGGCGGCCTCCTTCTCGAGGACGAGGACCCGGGCCCCCGCCCGACGAGCGTTGATGGCCGCGTGGGAGCCGGCGATGCCGCCGCCGAGGACGAGGACGTCCGTGTCATGCCGCTGCTCCTCACCGTAGCGGACAGGGTAGGGCCAGGGAGGAAGGGGTTTGCCCGAACTCAGGTACTCGTGCCAAGTGCTCATCGAAGGGGCCTCCGAGGATCGCAGGACCCATGCTAACACGGATCGGAGCGCCTCGCGATCGCGGTTGCGCCGCCCCCCTCGTCCTATTCCCCGGCCACTTCCCTGATCTCGAGGTCGTCATTGTACACCTCGCCGCTCGCGACCGAGGGGGCGGCATAGAGGCCGAAATGCGCCTGGGCCAGCACTCCGTTGCCGTCCGCGATGCCGGCCTGGCTAACAAGCTTTCCGTTGACCCAGACCTTGGCATAGCCGCCGGGTCGCGTATCCAGGTAGATCCTGATCTCGACCCATTCCCGCTGGGGAAAATTCTGGCTGGAATCCTGATAGCTGTGAACCTGCTGTCCCTGATAGGGCACATGCATGAGGTGGACATTGCCCTGATAATCCATATTCACGAGTATAGTTCGGTTCCAGGCGTCGGAGCTGTCGGTGGTGAGGGTCGCGAAGCTGAACCACTGGTTCTCGGGCGAATGCGCCGACAGCGCCATATCCAACCATACGTGAAAAGTGACATAGCAGGGTGTAAGAAACACACCCTCCGCGGTCTTCTGGAACTGGATCGTGGGATAGCCGCGGTGGTTGTTGTTGGCGAGAATCGTGCTTTCGGGGTTCGGGCCGTAGATCCAGGCCCTGTGCGAATAGACGCCGCCGTGGACCTGGGCCGTGGAAAGCTCATGCGAGGCGCTATTCAATTGGTTTTGCGGAGAAATGTAGAATGAGCCGAAGTCCGCCACGCTTTCGAAGGAGGTGCTGAATACTCGGTAGGTGCTGCGGTCGCGCTGATATGCGCAGGAGGAAGACATGGCCACGACGAGCAACAGTAGTGGCAGTGCGGAAATGCGCGTCATGGAATGCCTCCGGATCTCCAACAGCCCGAGTATAGGATCGACCCGGCGATCCGGATAGCCCATCTATCACCGACGATCCTTTGCTTACGACAAGCTCTCTTCTTCAGCCTCATCTCCCTCCATCCGCGGCAAGTCGCATGGTACACTCAGGCCATCATCCGCGGAGGCGCTTCTGCGCCGTAGGGGGGACTGGGTTGGCAGGTATCCCGTGCAGTTGAATACCGCCTTGCTGCCCATCGATTACGCGACTGCCTTCCTCTACGGGCTGGGCTTCTTCTCGCTCGGCCTCGTATCCTGGGCGAGCCGTCCCTATGGCACTACCTCGAGCCCCTTGGCTCGGGGCCGCGGCGCCCTGACGGCCTTCGCCATCACGCATGGTGTGGCCGAGTGGGCGGGAGTCTTCGGCCAGATCGACTCCTGGCCCCTGATCCGACCCCTGGCTCTGGCCCTTCACTCCCTCTCCTATGTCTTTCTCTTTCGCTTCAGCCGCCGCATCGGTGACTGGGCCTCCCTGCCGAAGGTCCTTGGCGCCCTGCCTTGGGTCCTCTTCCTCGCCTGGGGGTCTTTCTCGCTCTTGGGCGGCGACGTCCTCGAGGACCTTTCCCGGGCCGACCGCATGGGCCGTCTCCTCCTCAGTTTTCCCGCCTCGGCCCTGTCGGCCCTGGCCCTCCTGCGCTACGCGGGCCGCCTTCCCCCGACGGAGGGCAGGGCCACACGCCGGGCCGTCCGCTGCCTCGGTTGCGTGTTCGCGCTTTACTCGGTCGCTTCGGGACTGATCCTCGACGCGGAGGCTTTTCGCGCCACCTTCGGCTTTCCCGCCGCCTTGCTGAGGTCGGCCTGCGCGGTCGTGGCCGCCCTCCTCTACGGCTACGTGAGCCATAGCGTCTATGTCAGCGACCTCGACCGCTATCAGGAGACCCTTCGCGCCACCGCGCGCTCGGAGGAAAGGCTCAGGGTCTCCGACGAACTCCATGACACGGTAATCCAGGAACTCTTCGCCCTGGGCCTGGAGCTCGAAGGCCACGGCCGCTCCGCGCCTATGAATGGTACGTCCCGGGTCTGCGCCTCCGCGGTCCAAAGGCTCAATCAAGTCATAGAGCGCATCCGCCTCTTCCTCGGTCAGGCGGAGGAGACGATGCGGGCTCTGGACTTCCTCCCGCAGCTCCGTACCCTCCTCGACGCCGAGGCCAAGAGGAGCGGAATAGATATCGCGTTGAAAGCGGATGTATGGGAGGGAGCCCTGAGGGAGCTCCCCGACGCCGCTATATACCAATTGTTCAGGATCGTGGAGGAGGCCGTGCGCAATGTGATCCTTCATTCACGACCCGACCGTCTGTCGCTCGGAATGAAGTCAAGGCGCGGCCGAGGGATCGTGGAGCTGGTCGGTGAGGGCCGGAGGAGCGGATCTTCGGCTCCGATGGCCTTCGAGACCGGGACCGAATCGAGGAAGGGCGGAGGCTATGGGCTTCGTTCGATGCGACATCGGGCGAAGGGCATGGGCGGAGAGCTCAAGCTCTCGATCGCAGGAGGGCGTACCTTGTTCAAGATCGAACTGCCCTTGCCCGATCTCAAATCTCGCCGGAGCTCGCCATGAACGCCGGTCAGGCAAGGAGGCGAGGATTACCTCGTCGTTGAAGACCATCATCATCGTCGACGATCACGTGATCGTCCGAACCGGCCTGCGCTCCTTGGTCGAGAGGGCGGCAGGGCTCTCGGTTGTCGGGGAGGCGGGCGATGCAGAGGAGGCCCTGGCACTATGCGCCCGCTTGAAGCCCGACCTCGCCATCGTCGATTGGAGGCTCCCGGACGGCGACGGCTGCGAACTCTGCTCCAGGATGGCCGAATGCTCGCCCTCCACGCGGGTGCTCATCCTCACGGCCTATCCGACAAGCTCCCTGGCGGAATCGGCCTTGAAGTGCGGAGCCTTCGGCATCCTCCTCAAGACGGTGGACGGCGCCGGTATCCTTCGCTCGATAGACCAGGTGCTTTCGGGCCAGGTCATCGTGGATCCCAACCTCGCCGCAAGCTGGGCCGAGGGGGTCAGGGCTTCCCGGCATGCCCCGGCTTTGACCGAGCTCGAGCAGCGGATGCTTCGCCTCCTGGCCCTCGGCCTGTCGAACAAGGAGATGGCGAGCGAACTCGGCAGAGCGGAAAAGACCCTGCGCAACGGCTTGTCGGTCCTGTACAGGAAGATCGGAGTCGGAAGTCGCGTGGAAGCCGCCCTCTACGCGCTCGGGACACATGCCCCGCCCTGACGGGACATCTTCGGCGCGGCGACCGAGGCCATTCGTGCTAAAATTCACGAATCCTTGATTTGCGTCCCGCACGGAGGGGACGAGGAGCAGAGCCGTGAGAAGAGTCGCACTATTCATTTTGGCCGCCGCCCTGGCGGCGAGCCTCGCCTATGGCCAGCAACTAAAGGCCTGCACCTACACCGGCTTCGCCTGGCGCGGCGAGAACAAGGGAATCGTCCAGAAGGACGCCACGGGCTACATCGTCGCCAAGCTCACGATCGACGACAAGGGCATAATCAAATCCGCGCGCTTCAACGTCCTTACCATGCAAGGGAACAATTGGGTGGAGCGCTCCAACCCGGCGGCGATGGTGACCATCAACTATGGCGCGACTCCCACAGCCGCCGTCCTCGGCGACAAGAAGGCGAACGGCGTCTCGATGTTCACCATCCTCGTTACCGACAAGATGGGATTTTACGCCGCGGGCGTCAACGACAAGCGCGTGGGCGCCCTCCTGATCGTCGACCCGATCCTCCGTTACCAGTTCGAGTTCAAATTCCCCCCCAACTTCGACTACAAGTCCAAGTTCGGCGCCTTGACGATCGGGGCCGGCGCCATCCCCACGACCTTCACCGAGGACGGCCTCCTCAAGGTGAAGACCTGGGAGGACTACAAGGGCAAGACGATCCTGAACGTGAGCCCCTTCAGCCACGTCATCACCTCCTACGGAGTCTTCAAGGGGCTCTCGGGCGATTCGACCGTCCGCGAGTTCATGGAGAGGGCCGGGGTTAAATTCGACAAGTCAGGCAAGCCGCTCGCCACCGCTCCGGTCTGGGGTTTCCACTCCAACGGCGGCTGGTCGGGCAACTACCTGGCCATCGGAGCCTATCTCGTAGGCAAGGACGCCACCAAGCTGAACTCCCTCGTGGACTGGAGTGTGGATCGCTGGCGCAAGGGTATCAACGAGAAGAACCAGTTCGGCGTGGACACCGTCTCCGGCGCGACGAAAACCGCCCAGGACTCGGTCGACACGATCTCTGGAGCGACGGTGCGGATGTGCCGCGAGAGCGAAGCCTACCAGCGGGCCCTGGTCGACGCCGGGATTCTCCAAGAGAAGGATGTCATAATAGGGAGATACTGAACAGCGCCTCCCGTCCTCGCTCGGCCGGTCTCGCCGAAGAAGGCGAGTCCGACTCGGCGAGGACGAGGCGTCAAGTTGCGGAGAATTCCCGGAAGTGCTTGACCCTTTTCGCGAGGCCGGGATGGGAGGCATTGACCTCGGCCAGCCACATGAAGAAGCCGGTCTCGTCCTCGATCTGCCTGACGACCTCGTCCCCGTCCACCCTGCCGTAGAGCGTCTTCCCGGCGGCGAGGAGGAGGAGGCCCTGGTTCCCCGAGGGCTTGCCGTAGACCTTGCCGTACCTGTCGCAGGTGTACTCGCAGGCGCGGGAATAGGCCATGGCCAGGAAGGGAATGACGAAGCCGGGGAGAATCTTCCACCGGCCCCTGAGGTGTCTGCGGTGGATGTGCCCGAGCTCGTGGGCGATCACGAAGCGGAGCGCGTCCTCGCCCTGGGCGTAGGCGAGCTCGAAGATGTCCGAGTAGATGACGACGAAGTTGCGGCTCAGGAACCTGGTGGCGAAGGCGTTGAGGGCCCCTCCCTCCTGGAGGAGGTAGACCTCCGGCACGTCCTTCATGCCGATCTCGGCCGCCATCGACCTGACCATGGCCAGGACATCGCCGAACTGGCGCTCGCCGAGCTTGACCGCGTTCTTTCGGATGCGGGCCACGAAGTAGCCCTGCATGAAGAAGAGGACGAGCCAGATGATCCCCACATAGAGGGCCAGCACGAAGAGGAGGGCCGCGCCGGACCCTCCCCCGAGCCCGATGGCCGAGACGAGGATGATGGCCATGACCGCGTACACGATCATGCTGAAAGCGAAGGCGATACGGTGATACCTCTTCTCACTGGGATGAACGAGATCCTGCATGATGCCTCCTGTCCGTTCGTGATGATTCCCAGAGTCGCCGGGAACCCGCGGCCGCCGGGCCCGCGGGAGTCCCGGTTCACTCCATTTCGCAGCGGTCCCTGCCCGCGCTCTTGGCGCGGTAGAGGGCCGCATCGGCGCGCTGGATGAGATCGTGGATGGCCGCCTCCGTGTCGAAATCGCGGCGGTCCGAGGCCTGGGCGAAGGTCGACACCCCGGCGCTCACGGTGACCCTGCGCGCTCCACCGAGGGCCTTGTCCGTGGCCAGGGCGACGGACTTCCTGATCCTCTCGCAGACCTCGAAGGCGTCCCGAAGCCCCGCCCGCGGCAGGATGACGAGGAACTCCTCCCCTCCCCAGCGCGCGACGATGTCGTAGGGGCGGGTGCCCTCGAGAAGGGACTTCGCGATCGCCTGGAGGACCAGGTCGCCCTTGGCGTGTCCGAAATCGTCGTTGACGCTCTTGAAGAAATCGGCGTCGAAAAGCGCGCAACAGAGGGGCGTGTCCCCACGGTCGGCCCTGCTGAGTTCGCCGATCAGGCGGTCCATGGCATGGCGCCGGTTGTAGAGACCTGTGAGCGGATCGGTGATGGCCGCCTTCTCGAGCTCGGCCCGGACTTCGAGAAGGCGCTTTCTGAGCCTCGACACGAGGGTCCAGACCAGAGCCAGGATGACGGCGACGACCACCACCGCGGCCAGGGCCGTCGACCGGATGTTGGACCTGAGCTGGCGCTCGATGCCCTGGACATCGAAGGAGACGGAGATGCCTCCCCTGATATCGCCCTCCTTGTAGCCCTGATCGGCGTGACAGGAGAGGCAGCTATTCTCGGTCACGAGGACGCCAATGTAGCGGAACTCCCGGCCGCCTTCGGCCGGAAGCCATTCCCAGGTCTCGGTCTTGCCCTTCGCGAAGGCCTCGAGGGATCTCCGCTCGAAGGGGTCGGGAACGTTCGAAGGGTTCAGGGGCTTC
>Ga0334722_10000173_pt1 | contig 96658 bp, 75 predicted proteins | sample C3_bottom_MG_FD_207210 | JGI IMG/M metagenome (GOLD analysis project Ga0334722, IMG submission 207210) | Sediment microbial communities from Yellowstone Lake, YNP, Wyoming, USA - C3_bottom | ecosystem: Environmental > Aquatic > Freshwater > Lake > Sediment | place: USA: Wyoming | collected...
CGCTGGTGCGCGGCGGGGGGGGTGGCGCCCGGGGGGGGGCCGCGGCCCGGCGGCGGGGGGGGCGGCCGCCCGCCCGCCCGCGCCCCCCCGCCGCGGCCGCCCCCCCCCGGCGCCACCCCCCCCCCCCCCCCCAGTCGAGGGCTCCAATCTTGCCCTGTCTCCCCAGCGGGTGCGGGGCGGGAGGGCCCGGCCAACGACCGCAAGCGGCCCGCCTCCCCCGCCGGACCCCCGTCGGCTCCCTCCCGCCCGTGGTCCGCCCCGCGGGGCGTAGGATCGCGGGCGAGGGGACCCTGGCGAGGGCCCTGCGAAGCCCCCAAACACCTCTTGGGTCTCCGGGGACTGACCTCCCTCGATCCGGTCCGTGTCGAAGAGAAATGGGCGGTGGCGACGGCGGTGAACCGGGGATCGCGAATCGTTCAGGCACGGTCGGCGTCGAGTGCGTCAGCCCTGCGCAGGCAGGCGAGAGAGCCGGAAAACGGTGACAAGCCCCCGCTGGGGGGCTGATGTTCTCTGTGACCGACTATCTTTCAACCGTGACAGACTCTTGGACATCCGTGACCGACCCGCTCACGACTCCGACGGACCCCGTCACGACTGCAAGAGACCCGATACGACCGTTTCCGACCCGGTCACGACCGTGACGGAACCGCTCAGTACTGCAACGGAACCGGGAACGACCGTGACGGACCCCGTCACGACCGCGACGCCCCCGACGGCACCCGCGAGCGGACGTGGAACGACCGTCCCACGCCCCATCACGATCCTGACAGGCCCCGTCGAGGGTTGCGCAACCCCGTTGCAGGCGTGACGGACCCGCTCACGCCCGTGACGGACCCCGTCACGGGTCTCAGAACCAGAATCTCGGACTAGCGACCCCTCGGAACCGGCCGAACGGAGGCCGGTGGCGGAGCGGAGCGCCGCGCGAGGAGGCGGTCGGTACCCGGGGACGCAGCAGGACTCCTGCGCCGACTCCCGCCGCGGCTCCACCGGGTCGGAGTCGGAGCCCTTCACTGACCTCCTCAAGGCCCCGAACCGCGAGAAAACAATCCGCTCGCCCAGGGTGGACCCGCGATCACTCCATGCGTCTCGCGGTCCGGGATCGGATCACCGCCCCGGGCAGGGCCCGGGTCACGGCGGAGCGTCTCCGGCGCTGCCTCCTTTCGCCGCCGGATCCCTCCCGCACGATTGACTCATTCACACGATCGGACCATTTCCTCGCTGCACTCGCCATCCAGACTCCCTTGGGAGACCCCTAAATACATCGATGCGATTCGTAAGGAACTAGACCAAGGGAGTCGGGTTTCCTATGTCAAGCACCTTTTCCCTCGTACAGTGGGAGGAGATTCTCCGGTCGCTCCTGGCCATGAAGGAGGAGAAGGTGAGGGAGTACTCGCGCTGGATCGCCGCCAGCTTGACGGGGATGGTGGTGCTCGTCGCGCTCTGGCTGGACAAGGCGACTCTCCTCGATCTTGGATCAGAGTTCTGGGTGGTCTTCTCAGCGCTCTGGGCCTTCGCCTATATCCTCTGCCGAGTACTATGGGAGGCCCTCCGGCGACCCGTCACGAACATCGTGCGTGTCCTGGTGTCGGGGCACCGTTCGGAGGACAAGCCAGATCTGGATAGGGAAGTCTCCGTGTCCGACTTGGCAGGTTCCCATCTGGCGGTGTCGCTTCTCGTCACTGGACTTCTCACGATGGCTGGGCTTCTGTCGCCGGGGAGGCCGTTGGCGGTTGCCCTGATCTCCACCGGACTGTGGCGCCTCGTTTGTATCCTTGGAGTGGTCGGCTTCATGCTGGGAACCGAGGCCGCCCCACAACCCCCTCCTCCCACGGAACGACTCAAGAGGCTGCGTGAGCGATCTGTCCGGTCTGGGTTCGCCTGGGCAAGTGGAGGAGTCGCCGGCTACTACACCATCCAGCTGTGGGTCCTCTGGGGGCCGATCAGCATCCTGTTCACACCCTCCCTTGGGGCGCTGCTGCTATGGGTCTTTGCGGTAGGGACAATTCTCCTCGCCCTCGGGACGGCTCAGCTCCTCTGGCCGATGGTCCAACACTTCTCCCAGCAGGTCCACGAGCTCGAGGTCCTCCACAAGGAGGTCCTGACTGGTGCACTGTCCGACACGGGGCTCGTCTCCGACAGGGTCAAGGACATCTTGCACCCGTTCGCGGGTTGACGCGAGGGTGGGCGCGGGAACCCGGGTGGTTTTGGTGCCGTCTACTGGATGATTCGCGCGGGAGTCAGGGGCTCAGGACGTGTTCTCAACACTGATACCAATTTTGCTTAAATACTGTAAAACTCGTACAAGAGAACACATTACCCCCCAGGTGCAACACTCTCCCGTCCCTTGAGGGGGGCGCGCGTCGCGCGCTTCTGAGGAGGGGCAAAGGAGAGAAAGAAATGGCCAACACGACAGAGACGGAACTGTGGGGAGTGAGCGAGACGATCCAGGGGATCCTGAATCGTCACGGGGGCGCGCTGGGCACCGCCGCCATCGACCCGAAGGAGGCCCTGGCGCGCATCCGGGCGATGCACGCGGAGGCCTACGGGGCGAACCAGCAACAGGAGGGCCTGAAGGAGCAGCTGAAGGCGCAGACGACGTACAGCCAGATGCTCCAGCGCAAGCTGTACCTGATGGTGTCGGGGTACCTCGACGTGGCGATCGCGGCGGTGGGCAAGGGGAGCGACCTGGCGAAGCAGCTCCAGCGCGCCCGGAGCCGGATCCGACGCCCCGCCGCGAACGCGGTGCCCGCGGTCCAGCCGGTGCCCGAGGCGGTCCAGTAGACGTGGATGCAGGGCCCTCGGATCCGTTCGAGGGCCCACTTTTTCAGAGGAGGGGAGGGAGATGGAATCGAGCGAGGAGGAGAGTATCCGACACGCGAGAAAGGTTCTCGCCGCGCTCCGGTGCAGGTCGCGCCGGCTCGCCGAGGCGGGGTACGATGTCCCCGCGATGATGGACATCCTGGAGGGGTCGATCGAGACCGCCGAACACGAAATCAAAGGGGGAACACGAGCCCCGAGTACGCGCAGGACGTGGAGGTGGTAGCGTGAGCACTCTGATCCATGGGGACCCGCCGGGGCCCCGCGCCGATGCTTCCCTCGAGGACGAGGGGTTCGACGCGTTCGCGGGTGGCGGATGGGACGCTGCCGCGGGGCCGCGCCTCTCCATTACGGAGAAGGCGGGAACTCAGAAGACGGGGCAATGGGTGCTCCTCGCAGTGAGGGCCCACCCGGGGCTCCGCATCCGGGACCTGGCGGGGCTGCTGGGGATATCAGCAACACTTACCCACTACCACGTGCGGACGCTCGCCGGTCTGGGCCGTGTCCTCCTGGCGCGGCCTCGCGGCGCCCTCCAGGTCTACCCGGTCCAGGCGGGGGGCCGGCGGGGGAGGCGGAGTCGACGGGGGCTCTTCGCCGTGACCCGGCCCCTCCCTATGGCGGCGATCACCGCCCTGTGGAGCAGGAACCGGGGGCCTCCCGCCGTGGATCTCCAGGAGGTCCCGGAGAGATCGGCCTCCCGGCCCCTTGCGTCCGAGGCGGTGAGTCCGTGACGGCCCCGCCCGACTTCCTCTTCTGGTACCGAGCCAGGGTCGTGAACGTCGTCGACGGGGACACCGTGGACCTCGAGACTGACCTGGGCTTCCGGATCACGTTCCGCCAGCGCTACCGGCTCTACGGCGTGGACACGCCGGAGATGAACGACCCGGACGCGGCGGTGCGGGCGTCGGCGGTGAAGGCGAAGGACTTCGTGCAGGCCTCCGTCGGCGGGAAGGAGGTCGTGATCCGCACGCACCTGGACCGGGCGGACAAGTACGGGCGGTGGCTGGCGGTGGTGCACTTCACGGACGCGGCGGGGGCGTGGGTGGACCTGAACGCAGAGCTATTGCGGTTGGGGCTGGCGCGCGAGGCACCGTGGAGGTAGGCCCGGACTTCGGGGTCAGGTGAGAAGGCCCTAGAGGTCCGGACGGAGGCCACACCCGGGGAGAGGTCGTTCCTTCGCCTGGGGACGCCTCACCCGAACTTGACGCGGTGAGGGGCGAAGTCCGTAGTGGCGTGGCCAGGACCGGTTGAGAAGTCCGGGCCAGGGGCTGCCCTACCCTCACGCGGGACAGGCGGGCGGTGGATCGTTGTCCTACCCCTACCGTGCATTCCCCACGAGGTGAGCAATGGGGCGCAACTCACTTCTCGTTCATCCCTGTAGACACCACCGTTGCTTGTGGAGAGTCGGGCTGTTCGGCGACTGACGACGTTGCCTCATAGCGCGTGGGAAACGATCACACCCGCGTTTGACAACGTGAGCCATAGGCGGATTTCCAGGTTCGCTTCGTGGTATGAGAGGAGAATCATCGGTGAATTACTGTCGCATTCAGGGAATCCTGCGGCACGGGCGAACTTATGAAAACAATAAGAACGACGCGACCGCCGGACATCCTCCGTTTCCTCTGGAAACCTAAGAGGAGGGTGATCGACCTGGAGTGACTGCTTCGCTCGCGCCGCTCATGGGAGGATTGCATAGAGTGTTCCGCGGTTCCACTTTCACCCACCCCACCGATAGGTCAAATAGTAGATTGTCCCCTCCCGGCACCGAACCTGCCCAGTCGGTGGGTAGGGAGGAGTGGCAGCCATGTCGTTGAACACGCGCAGGATTGGGGTCGCTGTCGGAATCGTGATTGTCATGGTCCTTTCGGCCGCACCGGGGTTGGTGCGCGCCTTTCCCACGCCTCCTACGGCCTTGGCGAACGCATCCGCCGCGACCACAGAGGCAACGGCGGTAGGCCCGGGCGTGTCGATCACATTCTCCTCGGGATCGACCCCGGGGGCCGGGGGCACGCTCACCTACACCTGGTACTTCGGGGACCTGACGCCTTCCGCGTCGACCGCCTCGGTCAATCATCCCTTCACCGCCGACGGCATCTACGACGTGACCCTCGTCGTCCAGGAGTCCACGGGGATGATGGCCCTGGACACCGTGCGCATCTACATCATCAGCCCGGAGTACGGCGCCGGCGGTGTGACCGGGGCGGTGATCCGCGCCTCGCCGTCGATCCTCGGGACCGTCACTGAGGACACGACGATCACGTTCGACTGCCTGACCTCCTGGCCGGCGGGGTACGACACCTCCCTCCTCTCCTGCTCCTGGGACTTCGGCGACGACGGCACCGCGACGACCCGGACCGCCTCTCACACCTACGCGTACAAAGGCACGTACACCGTCCGCCTCGTCGTCCGCGACCCCGCGGGGAACGCGGACACCGCCACCGCCACAGTGACGGTCGTCAATCAGACCCCGGTCGCCCCCGCCACGGCGTTCACCTGGACGCCGACCAGCCCGAACGAGGACACCGCGGTGATCTTCGACGCCGCCGACGGCTGGGACACGCCCACGGACACCCTCTTCCTCGCGTATGCCTGGGACTTCGGGGACGGCGGGCGGGGGAGCGGCGACCAGGCCCCGCACACCTACAACGGTCCGGGCACGTACCCGGTCGGCCTCACGGTCACGGACGACAACGGGATCGCCGCCCCCCTCGCCACCCGCCAGGTGACGATCGGGAACGCCGCGCCGACCGCCAGCGCCTCCGTCGCGAACACGCCGGTGAACGAGGCGGAGACGGTCCAGTTCATCGGCACCGCCAGCACGGACACCGCGAGCGACGCCGGCGCCCTCACGTACGCCTGGACCGGCGGGCTCACGGGCAGCCGCCCGACCAAGGTCTGGTACGACGAGGGCAGCCCCTCGACGACCCTCACGGTCACGGACGCGCACAGCGCCACCGCCACCGCCACGCCCGCGATCACCGTGAACAACCGCGCACCCTTCCCCTCCATCGTCTCCGCCATCAAGGTCTCCGGGACCACCGTCAAGGTCAAAGCCATCGTGCACGAGGTGGGCGCCGACTCCTTCACCCTCACGTACGACTGGGGCCACGGCACCCCGCACGAGACCTCGACGGCGACGTTCACGAACTCCGCCGGCACGAGCCCCTACCGCCAGCCCTGGGAGCCGTCCCACACGTTCCCCTCCTCCACGACCTGGTACACCGTGATCCTCACCGCCACGGACAACGACGGCGCCTCGGCCACCGCCACGGCGAGCGTCAAGGGCGGGGGGACGGGGACCCTCATCGACAACAAGGCCCCCGAGGTCACGGCGGTGAACGTGGACCTGACCTCCAAGGCGGAGGACGTCGCCTTCAGCTTCACGGGCGCCTACACGGACCCCGATGGCACCGCGCCCTCCTTCTCTTGGGAGTTCGGGGACCACAACTCCGCGACGACCTCCACCACCACGACCACGCACGCCTACGCGCGCGCGGGCACCTACACGGTGATCCTCAAGGTCACGGACGCGGGGACGGACTCGGGCGCGAACAGCCGGCAGGTGACCGTGACGAACACCGCCCCCACGGGCGTCTCCTTCACGAAGAGCCCCGCGAGCCCCTTCGAGGACGACGCGGTCACGTTCACCGCCAGCGCCACGGACACGGCCTCGGACGTCGCGGCGCTGCGCTACGCCTGGGACTTCGGGGACGGCGGACGAGGGTCGGGCGCGACGGCGAGCCACACGTACCGGACGCCCGGGACGCGCACCGTCATGCTTACGGTCCGCGACGACAACGCCGCCAGCACAACGTACTCGCTGTCCGTCACCGCCACCAACAAGGTCCCCGTGGCCGGCTTCACCGTCTACGCCACCACGAGCGGCAACGGGGCGGCCATCGCCGCCGGCACGCCGCCCAGCCCGCCGGCCAACCCGAAGGAGCAGCACCTGGCCCTCTTCTCCGCGATCACCTCGTACGACGGCCCCTCCGACGACGCGCTCCTCACGTACTCCTGGGTCTTCGGGGACGGGGGGACTGGGACGGGCTTGAACGTGATGCACAAGTACGCCACCCAGGGCACGTACTACGCCCGCCTCACGATCACGGACAACCACGGCGCCTCGGACTCCGAGCCAGATGCGGTGAGCGGGACCCCGATCACGGTCACCGACACGGCCCCGGTGGCCTCCGTCGGGCCCGACCGCAACACCTATGGTGGCGGGAGCGTCCACATCCGCGCCACCGCCGAGGACGACGACGCCGAGCCCCTCACGTACGCGTGGGACATGGGCGTGCCGTGCCTCCCGCCGACGCCCTGCCCCGCGGGCCCGGACGCCTGGTGGACGTACACCGCCACGGGCACGTACACGGTGACCCTGACGGTGACGGACGCGTCCGGGTCGAGCGGGACGGATTCCCTCACCGTCACCGTGAACAGGGACTCGGACGGGGACCAGCTGGAGGACGGGTACGAGATGGCGCACCTCCTCGACCCGTACGACCCGGACACGGACGGTGACTTCCTGCTGGACAACGTGGAGGCGCTCTACGGGACGGATCCCACGACCGATGACTACGACAACGACGGTCTGAACGACTGGGAGGAACTCTTCGTTGGGGACGATGGGCACATCACCCTCCCCTTGAACCCGGACACGGACGGAGACTCGCTCGGGGACGGGATGGAGGATGGCCTCTTCGATCCCGTGACCCAGGGGTGGACACATGACACCGTTCTCAACAAGGTGGACAAGGAGTGGGATGGGTACCCGCATGGCGGTGTGGTCTACGGTCCGGACAGCGATCAGGGCGCGACGACGACCAGCCCGTCCGATCCCGACACGGACAATGATGGTCTCCCGGATGGCTGGATCGATGGGGCCAACGGGAACCCGGACGACGGCATCAAGGAGGTGGGAGAGTTCGAGGACCGGGACCTGAATGGTCGGGTCACTCTCGGGGCGTGGAACGGCGGTGGTGGGCTCGGCGAGACGGACCCGAACACGGTCGACACCGACCTCGACGGGGTCGCCGACAGCGTGGAGGAAGGCATCGCGGGCATCGACATGAACACTGCCACAGTGACAAACCCACTCGATGACGATACAGATAACGATGGGCTCTTGGATGGCACTGAGGACGAGAACCACGATGGAGCACGACAAGGCGACGACCCGACTAATGGGTGGAGCGACTGGCAGGTTGGCGCCCCTGCCGAAACCGACCCTCTCGTCGCCGATACGGACGGGGATGGATTGACCGACGGACTGGAGCTGGGTTTTGAGACCCCCGAGGGATTTGGTACCCAATCGCCCTGGGGAACTGCCCTGGGGTATGGTCCTGACTTGGACCCGGATTCAACAACCGACCCCCTTTCCCGGGATACGGACCGCGATCAGATCCCTGATGGTTGGATCGACTCCGGGACGAACCCCGGCGTGAGGGACCCCTTGGAGGGCGAGGATCGGAATGGGAACGGCCTGCGAGACGGAAACTCACCATATGACACCACAAGCGACTGGGGGACGGGCGGGGAGACCGACCCAGCCTACAGAGACACGGATAGGGACATCTTGACGGACCACGACGAACTCACGGTCTACAGCACAAATCCTCTCTCCCCCGACACGGACATGGACCGATTACCCGATTCCTTGGAACTGGGCCGCGGCCTCGATTTCGACCCGATGACGACAACGAATGTTCTCGATGCAGACTCGGACAACGACGGCCTGCTGGATGGAATCGAGGACAGCGACCTAGACGGATATCGAACGGGGAACTCACCCGCCGACACCACGAGCGACTGGAATGGCGGTCGAGGTCCGGGGGAACGCAACCCACTTGTTGGCGACACCGATGGTGACGGGTTGTCAGATGGGCTGGAAGTAGGCTTGACCGCACCGCAGGGAACAGGTACTGACCTCCCCTGGGGGACCGCAGGCTATGGACCTGATGCGGATCCTGCCACGATCACTGACCCCCTCGACATCGACTCTGATGACGACGGGATTTCGGACGGGTGGATCGACACGGCCACCAACCCAGGCGTGCGCGATCCCGTGGAGGGGGAGGATCGAAATGGAAACGGCGCGAGGGAGGGTACCCTGATAAGCGAGGTGACTTGCGGTGTTTCTCAACCCAGTGGTTGGTCGAGTGGCGGTGAAACCGACCCCACTCAATGGGACACGGACCGGGATGGGTTGGGGGACTTCGATGAGGTCAGCGTCCTTTACACCGATCCGCTCTCCGTTGACACGGACGGGGACTGTCTTTTGGATGGGTGGGAGACACTCTTTCCCCGATTCGACCCGACGGTATGGGACAATCGGCTCGCTGATCCGGATTCAGACGGCCTCAGCGACGAGGATGAGATGATTGCCGGAACCGACCCAGATCAGGCCGACACCGATCTGGATTTCTTCCCGGATGGCAGCGACTCAGACCCCACGACCTTCAACATTCGGAACGTCGCAGAGGACGTGATCATGCCCGACGTGGTGATCCGAGACGATCAACTGGGTGTCCGGCTGGCGATAGAGTTCTCGCTACTCACCGACGCTGTCCCAACCCTCAGCGAGGACTCCCTCGCGGGGGATGGGGACCTAAACGCGAGAGTGGGCTCCAAGGTCTCCATCGGATTCAGCGAGACACCACCGACGTTCCGTGCGGTCCTCAAAGTGCAATATGACGGTGATGCCCCTCTCGACAGTGACGGGTATAATGCCCAGGAGAAGCGGCTTCGCATGTACCAATACCTCGGGGTACTCGATAGTGTCCCGGAGTGGACACTTCTCGTGCGGTCGGCCCTTGGCGAGAGGACCGGAGTGGAACCGTCCTTCAACCACGTTTGGGGCGTATTCCACCAGGCCTCGACCTTCGCTCTTGCGGACACGACCCAGAATGACCAAGACGGAGACGTGGGCGTCTCGGGGGGTGGAACGGATGGAGAGGAACTTGACGTCGACCTTTACGACCCTGTTATCAATGAATGGTGCGAGTACACTTCGGATCCTTGCAACCCGATGGCCGAGTGGCGGGTTGATCTGGCCAGCGGGGGGGCCGCAACGACCCGATACGCGAAGATCCCCGTCACGGCGGGCTCTCTTGAGGACATCTACATCTCCACAACGTCCTCGCCTGGCAGTTCGCCGTGCGGGGGCCCCGGGGTGACAGCTACCCCGCGTTTTTGCCAGGGAAGTTTGGTCGCGAACATCCCCGTGGACGTCGGGGGCGCCCTAGAGTCTGTTTCGTTGTTTGACTGGGACCTACCCCGTATCGCCTCGACAGGGGCCGACTTGACGGTCTTGTATGCCACGTCGACTGTATGGATAGGGGAAGCCGATGTCGTGTTCTCGAGGTCGATTGACGGAGGAAGAACCTGGATACCATCCCCTGTGCCGGTCTCCCTGGATATCGGTGGAGACCGTTGCGATGAAAGTCCCGACATCACGGCAGATGAATCAGGAAATGCGTTCATCGTATGGGAGGCCGACTATCCATATGCGCCCCCAGTCAATTGCGTCTTATACGCCCCATACCCTAGTCATTTGGTGTACTTCCAGAAGAGACTGGTGAATAATCTCGATGCCCCTTCCCCCGTCGAGGTCGCGATCGACCCCTACTCCTCCGATCAGACCGATCCGGCCGTCGCCGTCGATTCCTCGGGCAACGCCTACGTCGTCTGGGTGGACGACAGAGCCAACACCGGCGGTGATATCCGCATCTCCAAGTCCGTCGACGGAGGACTGACCTTTGGAGCCTCTGGGCAGGTCCACCCGAATGAAGGTGTCTCGCACGGATGGCCGAGTGTTCATGTAGACACTTCTGGAGCGGTTCTCGTAGCCTACGTGAAGGACGGCCATGAGATCATCCTTGCCCGCTCTACCGATGGTGGAGTGAACTTCGTCTTGACCTCTGTCAGTGCGACGGATTCCTTGTCGAGAGGACAGCCTGTGGTGGCCTTCGCTCCGCAGTCCGCCGAAGTGTTTGTAGCATGGTCGCAGGGAAACTCCCCAGATCAGGATGTTGTCGTGCGCCGCTCAACGAATGGCGGGCAAATCTTTTCGGAGACGGTGAGGACCGCGAGCGACGCCCCCTCAGGTTCGGCCCAGCTGAATCCCACCCTCGGGTTCGACGTTCACGGACACCTGCATGTCGCTTGGCAGGACAATCGCAATACCGCGTGGGACATTCGTATGGCTACCGCAGAGGACTATGCGGTCGGTGGCTTCGGTCCGTCACAGTCCCTCGTCAGCCCTGGCGCCACCGGCGACCAGATCGCCCCCTCCCTAGTCGCCGGCAATGGGGTGCGAACGGTCTGGCTTGATCAGCGGGACGCCCCTTACACGAATACCTACGACATCGTCTCAGCGGTGCTGTCCGGGGGGCTGTCGCTTAGTGTCGGGGCTTCTTCGAGCAGCATCTGGTCCGATGGCGGTGAGTTCCGGCACCATCGCGTGATCAATGACGATACGACGAGTCCCGCCTTGAGCGCGGGCATCCACAGCACCCTCGTGGCGTCCCAGTCCGTGTTCGATCCCGTAACGGGCCGTTACGTGGCACCCGAGGGTTTCGTGTACGTGCCGTTCCGTTGGTCCTCTTCGCTGGCGGGACGGGTCTGGATTGGAGACCTCTACTTCGAGACAAATGCGGTTCCGAGCGTGGACAGTCAGCTCCTCGAACAGGATACGGACGGCGATGGTCTTAGTGATGCCATCGAACTCTATCTCTTCGGATCGGCCGTCCAGACCGACTTCGATGGAGATGGCCTGAACAGCGGCCCGACCGACCGCGACTCTGACGGAGACGGCCTCACGGATGGGGAGGAGGTCCGCGTGTTCGGATCGGCGCTTCTCGATCGGGACACGGAGGGGGATGGTTTGTGGGACGGCTGGCGGGACGTAGGATCGGACGGTCTCGGACCGGGCGATTCGGGCTACCCGGGGGCGGACCCCGATGGTACCCAGGGGAATGGACTCCTGGATGACGGCGAAGATCCGGGGGAGAAGATCTATGGCACGGATCCTCTCCGCGCAAACAGCGACGGTGATGGGCTTGACGACTCCGAGGAGGTCGCCTGGTTCGGAGGCGCGGTCGGTGACGTTCGGTATTCGGGGCCAGACAGTGACGGGGATGGGTTGTGGGATGGCCCTCAGGATCCGGACACGGACGGGGACGGCATCCAAGACGATGGAGAAATCCTCAATTTCCAGACCGATCCCTTATCGCCTGACACCGACGATGATGGCTTGTCCGACAATGCGGAAGTCAGCGTTCCGAGTTCGATCTCGTTCGACTTCACTGCCGTCATGCCCGAGAGGCGTAGTACCGATGGCTTCCGCGCTCTCCAGGGTGCTTGGGAGCTCCAGAGTTCACTCTCGCATTCGGCAGGTTTCGCCTGGGAAGGGCATTCGACGGGGAGTGTCGTTACTCCATCGGCCCTGATGACTCCGCAGGTTGACTTCGGTAGCGTGAAGGACGCGACGATTTCCCTGTTCTACTCTCTTCAGATTGCTGGAACTGGCTCGGCAAGCGTAATCATTGGGGATGATGAAGGGGCCGGATGCTACGTGACCGCTTCTCTCCCCCCGACCGCTGTCGGGGTTTGGGCCGCGCACACGGCGGTCGTTCCTCCATGTCCGTCCGACGAGGAGAGGATCTCGTTCTCCCTGTCCACGGACTCCGCGGCCGATTTGTTGTTTGTCGACGACGTCACCATCACCGCCAAGACGGACCCGCTTCTCGATGACACAGATGGAGATGGCTTGCTGGACGGGGAGGAGGTAACCGTGTGGGGTTCCAGCCCGCTCGTCGCCGACACCGATGGGGACAGTTACCCCGACCTTATGGACGCTCGTCTCGACCGGGACGACCATGCCCCAGAGCTCCTTGAGTACGCTTCAGCCGATTTCCGCTTCGGATTCGACCTCCGTGTGCGCGACGAAGCGAGCGGCATTCGCTTTTTCCTCACCCCGGGAAACGAATCGCCCGTCTGCCGGGAGAGAACCTATGAGGGGTATGGCATCACTGGGAACGGATTCGTGGACGACGGGGATATCCAGGCGCCGCGCACCTTCTCCTACGTGGCCCTCGGAGATGATTGGTACCGCCTCAGTTGGTGGTGGGGGAATCCCGTGGACAATCCCGGTTGGAGCGGCGAGGACAGGACCTATGCCGTTTACGTTTGCGACGGATACGACAATTTCGTCCGGCTCGAGTTGAGGATAGCCCACGTCTATTCCGGCCAGGCCAGTGGATTGATCTCAAGCGGGACACTTGACTTCGGTGCATATGAGAATGTCGCAATCGCAATCCCGTTGGCGGGGTTGGTACCCTCCCTGGTGACTATGGGATCCGCGATCCTCGCCTTCATTGAGGGGCAGATCGTCATTTTTAGTGCAGGAGTTGTATTAGCCGCGATTTTCGGCTTCGTCATCATCGGCTCTTATTCTTGCAATTGTCCCTCCGTGCCGTACCTTGAGACTCGCCCGATTGAGGTCGGAATCGAGGCGACGCTCGCGACCTTTGTGGTCGGGAGCGCGAAGGTCTTCCTGACGCCTGGTTTCGTTGCGACGGCAGGCAGTTTTTCTCGTGGCTACGGTTGGGAGTACATCCATCATACATTGCCATCTTTGACCCAAGCGCATCTGGAGGAGATCGTGGAGACTGGAGTCCACACCCTTAGCGGGATCTATGACCTGTACGCCAAAGCGCTGACGATTGGTGGGATTACGGCGACGTACACGGTGTGGGTGCTTGCGGGAATCGTCATCTTCGTAAGCGAGACGGAGACAATCGTAGATGTCACAGGTAGGAACGTGATTCTGGACTACAACCGGTGGCTCGCGCACATCTGGAACGAGCACGCAGTGGCCTGGGCGACCATAACAGCCGCGCTAAGGAGCCCGAACCCAAGCTCCATAGAAATCTGGCAGAGAACGCAGATCATGTTTCCATGGCAGGCCGGTGAACGGATGTTCGTCTATTCGGTTGTTGACGGCATCCCATTAGCGATTTTCACTCGTCCGCTTCCTGGTGACCCGACGACTGATGATGTACGCACCGCATTCTACCCTGGATTGGATCTACCCGGGGTAGATGTGGGGTGGCCAGGGATTTGCGGAAGAGTGGTCCCTGGCTATCCTGAAAGACGATATGAGCTCCACCTCTTTGGGAATATCCTTGACCCCACGAAACCCTATGTCATCGTTGGTAGCCGGGCTATCGGGGTGTGTTGAGTTGTGCCCAGCGCAGATCGCCTTTGAAATCGTTGCTCTCGACGATTGGCAAGAAGGGCTTGATGAGGACACATTTCGCGTAAGGGTGAAAGTAGACACCGAACAGGGAATCTTCGAACAGGAGACATGGTGCTCTCTGTTCGATGATGTGGCTGCCCTCGTAGGTCTCGTAAAGCGCCGGTGGGAGGGCACGTTGACGATTGGTGAGATGGCGCTCCAACTCAAACCGAGACCCGATAGCGACCTGTATGAGGTCGTCGTGCTTGGGCTCGAGAAGAGGGTGTCATTTATCATTCGCGACGAGGATCTGATCCAAGCCACAAGATCTATTGTTCACGGGCTGCCTCGCCTGCTCGGTGATATGTTGAGGCCGATCCTTTTCCCTCCACAGTGACGAAATCATTGAACGACCAGAGGCCTCGGGCTAACGCGTCCGCCGCGACGGATGAGCCAATGGTAATCGCTCCGGGGATGCAGATCTTGTTCTTCTCCGCGTCGATCGCCGGGGGCGAGGGTACCCTCACCTAGAAACTCTCACCCACCCACCGCGGCGGGCAGAAGGTTGATTGGCCATCGGTGCCGGCCCCGGCGGGAGCACCGCCGCCCGATACGCCGCTGCCACGGGATGCCGCACTCTCCTCATCGAGAAACGAACCAAGGTCGGAACCTCCGTCTGGTGCGGCGAAGAGGCCTGGCTGAAGGAGATCGACTGTCTCCATCGGGAACCAGGGGGAATGCCGCTGATGTTCCCGAATGAGGGGGCGATAGGCTAGACTCGCGGTCCGCATCTGTTCGCCGACCATCCGCTCCGCGATCTTGAGGAACTCCGGCTCCGAGCCGCGGGGAACCGTCGCCCCGCCGCCATGTCGTGCCCGCCTCATTCACTGCCAAGCGCCTTCGAGGCCTCGCGCATCACCGCCGCCAGATCGAGCCCACGACGCAGTCGGGCACACGCCCGTCGACGGTGCAATCAACGTCGATCCCGCCATGCCGATCCAGCTCTCCCTCTCCGAGCCGATGGACCTCGCGACGCTCTCCGGCTGCTTCGGCCTGACGCCTGACCCGGGCAACGTCAGGGTCTCCTGGACGCCCGACGGGAGGACGGTGACGCTGACGCCGCCGACCCTGGCTCTCGGCGTGGCGTACACCGTGACCGTGTGCGCGTCCGCGGAGGACCTCTCCGATCCGGGCCTGCCGCTCGGCGGTTACTCCCTCTCCTTCACGACGCTGCCCCCTCCCCCGGAGCCGCCGCCCGACCCCCTGAGCTTCGGGGACCTCCCGATCGGTGCGGTGAACTCCGGCGACCCCGTCGTTATCGTCTTCCCGCCGAACGTGACCTCGGCGGACCTCGGCTCCGCCCTGTTCGTGCCGGACGCGACCGGACTCGTGCTCTCCTGGACCTACACCGGCAACTCCTCGGTGCTCTCCATCGACCATGATGCGCTCACGCCATGCCGCGACTACACCCTCACGCTCAACGACCCCAGCGGCGCCCCGACCTGGACCCGGGTCTTCCGCACGCGGTGCGGGCCCGCGGTGACCGTGGCGGTGCTCGACGCGCCTCGGTACCTTCGCGGCGGGAGCACCGTCCTGATCCAGTGGAACGTCACGGATGACGACAGCCCGGAGGTCACGCTCCGCCTGAACTACTCCAGCGTCGGCGGCTCGGACGGGTTCCTCGGCTTCGTGTTCGAGGGCCTCACCGCCACCGGGGAGCGCGGGGTGTTCTGGACGGTCCCGCGCGAGGACACGCTGAATCTCGTGCTCCGCCTCGAGGCCGTGGACGCGGAGGGGAACGCGGGGGCGAACGTGAGCGGGACGCTCGCCGTCGATGCGACGCCGCCGACCCCCGTGATCTTCCGCGAGGGCACGCTGGAGAAGGGGGCCACGGTCTCCTTCAACGGCACGTTCTCTTCCGACAACCTCTCGCCGATCTCGCGGTACCGCTGGCGCCTGTGGCGTCCGGATGGCACGTTCCTCGAGGATCTGTCCACGGTGTCGTTCGCGCACACGTTCGCAGAGAACGGCGAGGTCCTCGCGACCCTGGACGTCTGGGACGAGGCGGGGAACCGCGGGACGTACACGGAGCGCTTCACGATCGGCGCGACGTCGGGCGCAGGGGATGGCACGATCACGACCGCGACGATCGCGGGCGGTTCGCTCCTCGGCTTGCTCGGGCTGGCGGCCGGGGCGGCGGCGACCTCGGAGCCGGTGCGCACGGGATTCTTCCGGCACCTCATCATGCCCCTCTACGTCCGCCTCAAGCCCGACGCCATCGCGAACCAGGAGACGCGCGGGATGATCCGCGGGTACATCATGGTGCACCCGGGCGACTCCTACTCGGACATCAAGCACAACCTGAAACTGAACGCCGGGGCCCTGACGTACCACCTCGAGGTCCTCGAGCGGGAGAAGATCGTCGAGTCGAAGAACCAGGGGAGCCGGAAGCTCTACTACCCCGCCGGGGTTCCGCCGGCCGAGGACGGCGGCGGGCTGCACGAGCTGCAGCTGCGCCTCCTCAAGGTCGTCGGCGAGCGGCCGGGCCTGAAGGTCTCGGACCTCGCCGGCGTGCTCGGGGTCAGCAAGCAGCTCGCGAACTACCACGTGCGCGGCCTGCAGCTGCGCGGGAAGGTGCGCACGGAGCGCGAGCGGCTGTCCATGGTCGTGTTCCCCGCCGATGCGGCCACGGCCGTTACGCCCGGATTGGAGAACTGAGCCCGGCCCGTCCGCGTTGACAGCGCACCGAGCCGGCGGCGCGCGGGAAGGCTCATGACCGCCATTCCCGAATGCGGTGAACGCCAAGGTCTTCGCGGTCCGTGCCACCGCCCCAGGCGTGGACCCTCGGCTCACAGTTCCGCGGCGAAATCGTCTTCGTCGATCCGCGCGTCCTTCAGGATCTTCTTCATCAAGGGCCGACTGATCGTCCCATGGGACGCATACACTGTGATCACGTTGGCCACCCCCTCATGTAGGAGCTGGTGGTGGCTGCCCTTGACCCTTGCGACGGTCCACCCGAACCGGCCCATCGCTTTCAGGAACCGCGAAAAGCGGACATCCCCAGGGAGCTTCGTCACCCGACCTCGACCGCCTCGACGATCGGCGGGGGAGGCAGGTCGACGCCGCGTTCACGCAGCGCCTCCAGGTGCAGGGGGATGGCCTCCCGGAGCGCGCGCAGCGCCTCCTCCTTGTTCTCCCCCTCGACATAGATGCTGAGCCCGGGGACCGTCCCGAGGAACCGGCCGGTCTCCTCGTCCCGTTGCACAACAAGGTACCATTTCATGGACTATGCATCCTCGAAGAGATAGTTAAGACCATCGGGCCCGTGCTCCACAGGCCCGGGCCCTACAGGCTGATGGTCGGAACGCGGTGAGTCCGATGAATACAGACATTGATCAATCCGGATCGCTCGCTGCGGGAAGACTCTTAACTGCCGTGGCGATGGCGGTGGCGGTGAACGCCACGACCTTCCCCCTCCTCGCCGCCAGCCCCTCGGACACTCGCCTTCTCGTACGTGGGGCCCATGATCCATGACGCAGGCGATGGACCGGCTTGTGGAACTGCACAGGGGGCTCACGGAGACTCCCTTTCCGGCCATGGGAATGGGCGTCGGGGAATTCATGCTCTACGACGCGTACGTGAAGGGATGCGCCGACGCCGTGATCGCCCGGGAGCTCGCCCCACCCGAACCGGAGGGCTTCGTCGCCGACGGCGAAACGCTCCGAACCCTCTCCGCCCTCCGGGCCAAGCCGGACCGATCGCCTGAGGAGCAAGAATTCCTCGTCTACTACGACCAGCTCCAGACGGTCCGCGACGCCATGCTGGCCACCGCGGGGGAATTCCCGCTCCGGGACCGGGGATCGGGCCACAGACCCTGAGAAGGGCGTCCCGACCGTCGGGCCCAGCAACGCTCTTATACCCCGAAAGGGCCGTCCCAAACTCCAGTTATATCCCCCGGGACTTCGGAGGGTCGAGGAAAGGGGCATGGCAAGACGTCCGATGATTCTGATGGCTGCGGTGTGGCTGACCTTGGCGCTGGTGGCGGCCTACTTGCCGGCGGCCCTGGCCGGCAACCCGCCTGAAGTGGTGATCGACGACCCCATCATGGGTCAGACCGTGAGCGGGGTGTACCTGGTCACCGGCCGCGCGCGGGACAGCGACGGGGAGGTCGTCTCCGTCCAGATTCATGTCGATTCCGGGGAGTTCTTCAACGTCACCGATACGAGCGGGAACGGCTCGTTCTATACGTGGTCGTGGGAATGGAACACCACGTTGTACGACAACGGCTGGCACGCCCTGGGCGTGATCGCCCACGACAACAACGGACAGGCGGGCGACTACCGCATCGAGGTCCAGGTCTCCAACGGCGCCCACAACGAGAACACCCCGCCCTGGGTCGAGATCGTCAAGCCGCTCTCCGAGTCGACCGTCTGTGGCATCGTCCATGTGCTCGGCGAGGCCGGCGACCATGACGTGAACGACTCCGTCGAGATGGTGCAGGTCCGCTTCCGAGAGGGCGAGTGGTTCAACGCCACGCCACTCGGGACAAACGGGTCCTTCAGCGCCTGGCGCTACGACCTGAACACGACGCGCTATGACAACGGCTTCGGCCGCATCGACGCGCGCTCCTGGGACGGGGAGGCCTACTCCGTGATCTTCGACCGCTGGGTCAAGGTCTCCAACCCCTGCCCGGACGGCGACGGCAACCACCGGCCCTGGGTGCACATCGACCACCCGCTGCACGGCAGCACGGTTCATGGCATCGTCGTGATCTCCGGCCGCGCCGGGGACCCGGACGAGCCCCGCGACCATGTCGAGAAGGTCCTGGTGCGCATCGGGCGGGACGGCGCCTGGACGCTCGCGGTGCCCCTCGGCCCCGTGGACAACCCCTGGCGGTCCTGGGCGCTGGAGTGGGACACGCGCGTCTACGACAACGGCTGGATCGCGATCTGCGCGAAGTCCTTCGACGGCGACCTCTACTCCGAGATGCACTGCGTCGAGGTCAACGTGCACAACGGGGAGCGGGAGAACCACCGGCCGATCGTGCACATCCTCTACCCGACGAACGGGCAGACGGTCCACGGGTTCGTGAACATCAAGGGCAGCGCGGAGGACCCGGACGAGCCGGGGGACCGCGTCGAGAAGGTCGAGGTCCGCATCAACGACCGCGACTGGCGCCTCGCCACGGACATGAGCGGCGACGGCACGTGGCACTACTGGAAGATCGGCTGGAACACGGAGGAGTTCGACAACGGGGAGTACCGCCTCTGCGCGCGCTCCTTCGACGGCGACCTGTACTCCGAGCTGAGCTGCATCGAGGTCATCGTGCACAACGAGCACAAGGAGAACCAGCCGCCGCGCGTCGACATCACGGAGCCTCCGAGCGGCTCGACGGTGCACGGCGACGTGATCATCCGCGGGCTCGCGGGAGACGACAACGCGGTGAAGTACGTCGAGTGGCGGATCAACGACGGGATCTGGCGCGATGCCTTCGACACGAGCGGTGACCACTCCTGGTCGACGTGGAAGGCCGTCTGGCACACCCTTGAGTTCGACGACCGCTGCTACGTGATCTCCGCGCGCGCCTTCGACGGCTCGCTCTACTCGGAGATCGACAAGATCGAGCTCTGCGTGGACAATCACCCGGGAACCGAGGACCACCCGCCCGTCGTCCACATCACCTCGCCCGAGTGCGAGATGTACGTCGATGGCATCGTCGTGATCCACGGGACCTCCGAGGACGACCACGAGGTCGTGAAGGTGCAGGTCAAGATCGACGGCGGCGAGTGGCACCTCGCCACGGCGGCGGGGACGGACCGCGACCCCTGGGCGAACTGGACCTTCGAGTGGGACACCCGGAACTACGACAACGGCCTGCACACGGTGTACGCGCGGGCCCTCGACAACGCCGGGCAGTACTCCGAGGTCGCCCACTGCGCCTACCGCGTCCACAACTCCCCGGACGGCGCCTCGCCGCCGCCCGGGCCGAAGGTCACCGGCGGCATCCTGCTTCCCATAAGCTCTATGGGGCTGGTGGGCTTCTTCGGGGCCGGCCTCGTCCGCCGCCGGCTCCTCGGGTCGGTGCTGTGAGCGGGGCGGTGCGGTGAGCGGCGGTGGCTAGGACCCGGTGGATCCCCTTCGCGTTCCTCCTCCTCGCCGTCGCCGCGGTGACGCCGCCTGCGGTCGCGGAGGGGCCGACGTACGTGAGCGGCAACGTCTCCGGAGTCTGGGACGCGGTCGGGAGCCCGTATGTCGCGCTGGAGAACCTGACGGTTCCGGCGGGGCAGACGTTGACGATCCTCCCGGGCGTCCGGGTGAACTTCACGGAAGGCCACGGACTCCGCGTCCTCGGGGCTCTTCAGGTCCTCGGCAACGAGACCGACCGGGTCCTGTTCACCGCCAACACGACGCTGCCCCCGGCGGCCGGGAACTGGTCGGGCGTGAGCCTGGAGGGCCCCGGCTCGACGCTGCAGAACCTCACGGTGGAGGGCACCGAGGTGGCGGTGATGGTGAAGGGGGTGGCGGTCGACGCCCGGTCCCTGGGGATCTCGCACTCCTTCGTCGGTCTCAAGGTGGACCTGGGATCCTTCACTGGTGCGGGCCTGGCCTTTTCCGCTCTCGACAGCCTCGCGGTCTCGGCGGGGAACGCGACCGTCGACCTCTCTACGTCCCGGTTCTCCCAGAACCTCCGGGGATTCACGGCGACGGACTCGGCGGTGTCGCTGACCGACAGCGCGATCGAGCAGTCCCTGGCGTACGAGTTCGACCTCACGCGGTCCTCCGTGGTCCTGATGAACACGACGCGGCAGGACCTCGTCGTCTTCCATGACGCGACCTCCTCCCTCCTGGAGCGCGCGCGGCTCCGCGTGCGCGTGCTCGATTCGTTCAGCACGACCGTGGCGGGGGCCACGGTGACGATCACGGACAACGCGAACGGGACGTTCAACATCACCGCGGTCTCGGATACGGACGGCGGGATCGGGGACGTGGACATCGACCGCACGCTCCGCACGATGGCGGGGAGCAAGGATTACATCCCGGTCACGATCGACGCCGCCAAGGGCGCCACGACCGGGCAGGCGACCTCGGACCTCCTCGATCCTCGCCCCGTCCCCGTCTCCCTGGTCGGCGACTTCAGCCCCCCGGCCGCGGCGGCGAGCGTCCAGGCCACCGCCGACGAGGACACGCCGGTCGCGCTCGACGCCACTCCGACCACGGACAACGATCCGACGCTGGACACGACGGGCAACTTCACCTGGTCCTCCACCGACGGCCGGAAGCTCATGCGGGCCTATGGGTCGACGACCTCCTACGCGTGGGAGACGCCGGGCAACTACACGATCACTCTGACCGTCCGTGACGCCGCCGGGAACGCGGACACGACCCTCCTGGCGATCGCGATCGCGGACCGCACCCCGCCGGAGGTCCGCATCACCGCCATCCTGGTTCTCCAGGAGGGCGTGACCACGACCCTGGAGGGCAACGCGACGGACAACGACCCCGCCTTCCCTATCGGCGCAGCCTACACCTGGACGATCACCGGGCCGGTGAACGCGACGCTGACCGGGTTGGCGGTGAACCACACGTACCCGCTGCAGGGGCGATACGAGGTGATCTTCACCGCCACGGACGCGAGCGGCAATGTGAACTCCACGAGGCGGTTCGTCGACGTCGCCGCCACCCCTGGGCCGCCGGACCTCAACCTTCTCACTCTCGTCCTCTCCGCCGCCGCGTTCCTCACCGGGGCCTGGTTCGGGGGGACCGACCGAGGCTGGACCTCCCTCCTCTTCCTCTTCATGCCCCTCTACACTCGCATCAAGGACGACAAGGTCCTCGACCAGTTCACCCGCGGGCAGGTCTTCGGGTACATCCGCGTGCACCCGGGAGACTCGTTCACGGACATCAAGCGGAACCTGCAGCTGGAGAACGGGGTCCTCGCGTACCACCTGAGCGTGCTGGAGAAGGAGAACCTCCTGCGCTCCCGGACGAAGGGCGCACGACGCCTCTACTACCCGATCGAGGCCGTTCCCCTGGAGAACGGCGGGCTGCACGACCTGCAGGAACGGATGCTCGACGTCCTTCGGGCCACGCCGGGGCTGACCGTGCGCGAGCTGGGCACGCAGCTCGGGGTGAGCCGGCAGTTGGCGGTGTACCACCTCAGGACGCTCACAAGCCGCGGGCTCGCGAAGGTGGACCGCCAGGGCCTCAAGATGAAGTGCTACCCGGGAGCGACGCCTGTCCCTTCGCGGATGCAGCCGGAGACCTGACCGGCCGCCGATGGGTCACCGCAGGAACTCGGACGGCTCTTTCGGCGGCGCGGGGATCTCGATGTCGTCCTTCACCGCCGCCGGCTCCGCGGGCTTCTCCTTCGGCGCCTCGAGCTTCTTGAAACGTGCCTCGTCGGCCTCGAGGAACGCGCGCGTCTCGGCGACGCCCTCCTCCCACCACCGCTGCAGCTTCCCGCGGCGGATCCACCGGAAGAGCAACCAGAGGATGAGGAGCGCGAAGACCAGGGCGATGAACGGGACCATGGCGAGGAAGGCGCCCCACCAGTCCGACGGGTTGTCGACGAGGAAGCTGCCCGACTTCGTGTCGACGTTCCCGACCGAGTCCGTCGCGCGCACCTCGTAGCTGTGCCCGCCGTTGTCGCCGACCTCGGTGTGGAAGGTGTGTGTGTACGTCCCTCCCGAGTCCTTCGCCATCACCTGCCATGCCGCGCCATCGATGTTGACCTCGACGAGCGCGACGCCGGAGGGATCGTCCACGGTGGCGGTGATCTTCCCGCGGCCCGGCCAGATCTGCACGGCGCCCGGCACGATATTGGGCTTCCCGTTGTCCACGGTCGCGGTGCGGCTGGCGGTGGCGGTGTGGCCGGCGGCATCGGAGGCCTGCACCGTGATCGTCACACTGCCGTCCGCGAGCGTCAGGCTGTCCACGAGCGCGACGTACCGGCCGGTGGAGGCATCGAGGATCATGTCCACGGGCGCGGATCCAGTGGTGAGGGTCACCGCGGCCACGCCATTCGCGTCCACCGCTACGGCCTCGACGCGGACGGTGGCAGAGAGGACCTCCATAGGCAAGGGGAGAAGGAGGGCGACCTGTGGCGGGGTGTTGTCGACGAGGACCTCGAGGGATTGCGTCGTCTCGCGGCCGGCGAGGTCCCGCGCGCGGACCTCGAGGGTGTGCGGACCGTCGATCACCGCCGTCGTGTCGAACGCCGTCGTGGCGGTGATCCAGGAGGCCCCGTCGACCCGGTAGTCCACCGCGGCGAGGTACCGGTCGGTCGCGGTGGCCTGCAAGAGCACGGACCCTTCCACGATGGCGCCGCCGGTGGGGACCGCGACGGAGAGTGCGGGGGCCTGGTTGTCCAGGCGGAAACCGATCGAGTCTGAGGCGGTGCGTCCCGTCCCGTCCGTGGCGACGGCGGCGATCGTGTAATCCCCGTCGCTCCAAGCTCCGGTGTTCACCGCCACGGCGTACCGGTCCCCCGTCCCCGGAGCGAACGTCCGCGTGAGCACCACCGAGGAGAGGTCCTGGTAGGTGACTGTCACCGCCAGAGAGTCGAGGCCGACGCCATCGGAGGCCTGCACGTCGATCGTCAGGACGCCGGAGACGAACTCGGCCGAGATCGGGGAGAGTACGGCGGCGAAGGGGTTCGTGTTGTCGACCGACACCGCCAGGGCGGCGGTGGCGGCGTTCCCGGCGTCATCGACCGCCTCGAAGGACAGCGTGTGCGCTCCATCCCCGAACGCTGTGGTGTCGAGCGACGCGGTCCACGATGTCGGTCCGCCGACGAGAGCGATCCAGGATCCGGAATCGAGGCGGTAGCGTACCCAACCGGTGGCATCGAAACCGGAACCGGCGGAGTCATCGGCGGTGATGTTGAGCGTCACACTCCCGGAGAGCGGGACGGCGCCCGCCGGGGAGACGACGACAAGGCTGGGAGCGCTGTTGTCGACGAGGACGGATATCGTGATCGGCACGGCGGAGTTCCCCGCCACGTCCAGGGCCTGGGCGCTGAGCGTGTGCGCACCGTCCGCCACCGCGAGCGTGTCCCAGGTCAGCCCGTAGGTGCCGGTCCAGACGTCGTACATCAGCGGGATCCAGCCGCCCGAGTCGAAGCGCAGGCTCACGGAGTCCAGCCCGAGGGCATCGCTGGCGGTGACGCGGACCACGCGGCCGCCGGAGACCTCGGCGGCATCGACCGGATCGACGAATCCGAGGGCGGGCGCGACGTTGTCCACGGTCACCGTGGAGGAGGACACCGAGCCGGCGAGTCCCCCGTTGTACCCGCGGACGCTGACGCTGTGCGCCCCGGAGAGCGCGCTCGTGTCCCAGGAGAAGGAGAAGACGTTCGTGATCGCGTCGGGGACCATCGGCACCCAGGCGCCGGAGTCGATGCGGACCTCCGCGGCGGTCACAGGGCTCCCGTTCGCCTCGATGGCGGTCACCGCCACGGTGCCGCGGACGAGATCGCCGGCGGCGGGGGTGAGAAGGTCGAGCGTGGGAGCGGAGTTCAGGAGATTCACGTCGACCAGCGAGGCGCCCAGGTTCCCGACCTTGTCGGTGACCGAGACGAGGATCCGCTGCGGTCCGTCCGGATACAGGGCCGTCTGCAGTCCGTAGGTCCAGTCGGAGCCGTTCCAGAACATCGGCGTGTCGGCGAGCTGAGCGACGAGACGGATCACGGGGGTGCCGGTGGCGGTGTCCGCGTCGGTGACGGTGGCGGTGGGAACGGCCCACCCGGAGAGCACCTCGCCCCAGGTCGGCCAGGTGATCGTGACGACCGGCGGGGTGTTGTCCTCGGCGTACGCGAACGTCGCGAACCCGCAGTTCGCCACGTTGTCGCAGGCCCACAGCTCCACTGGCGAGTCCGTGGCGCGGCCCGCCGTGTCGAAGAAGTACCGCACGTCCCAGTTCAGGTAGGATCCGGTCCCTCCGGCGAAGAACGTCGAGTCGAGGTAATTCGGATTCCAGCGGAGGCTGGGCTCTACGGTGGCGGAGGCATTCGCCAGCCCGGACACCTCGTCGGCCAGGTTCACGCGGACGTCGGCGAACCCGAAACCGGTAATCCAGTCGGAGAACCAGAGCGTCCCCGTCGCGTTGGACCAGAACGGGGGCTGGACGAAGTTCGTCCATCCCGGGCTCGGTGTGATCGTGGGCGCCGCGTTGTCCTCGGCGTACTCGAGGCCATAGAAGGCAGTGTTCCCGACCGCGTCGGAGACCGTCCCCGTCATCGGGGCGTCGGCGCCGCTGCTGGCGGCATCGATCGTGTAGTCCGCGTAGACCGCGACCTGCGCGAGCGTGCCTCCGAAGGACTGTGAGGCGGGGCTGGAGGCCAGGGAGGGCTCCGTGCTGAACGTCGCGGTCCCGAGCCCGGACTCGGTGTCGAGGGCGTGGTAGTGAAGGCGCGCCGTCACCGCCGAGGGCATGAGGCTGCTGAAGAAGAGCGCGGTCTGGCCCGGGCTGATGGCAAGGTACGGCGAGGCGCCGGGGTTCTGCCACATCGGCCCGTTCGAGACGCCGCAGGAGATGGAGATGCACGGCGGGGTGACGTCGCCGGACAGGGAGGACGACGTGGCCCCGTCCTGGAGGACCAGTCGCCCGTTATCGGCGCCCAGCGTCCCGATGACCCGGATCTCGTTGCCTAGGAGGAGGAGGCTGAACTGGTCCCCGGTCTCGAGGGTGCCGGCGCGCACCGTCAGGAAGAAGTCGATCGCACCCCCTGGCGAGTCCGGGAGAGGCTCAGCGGTGAAGAGGCAGACCGGCAGGCCCGTGCCCCCGGAACAGGAGCCCCCCACCGACGGCGGCTGTGTCAGCGTGATGCCGATGTCGGCGGCATCCCAGGCGTCGTTGTCGTTGCTGTCCCGGTAGAGTCCGATGCCGCTCGTGGCGGGGTTCGTGCCGAGGGGCTGGAGATCGTTCGCATCCCACCCGCCGTTGTCGACGATGCGCATGATCGTGCGGTCGAGGCGGTCGGCGATGCCGCGGTTCGCCGCGATGCCGCCGTCCGCAAGACGCACCCCGAGGACCGCGCGGGCCGACCCGGAGGTCCCCGCCGGCCCGATCCAGGGGTTCGACGCGAGCAGATCGGTGACCGCCGTTACCGCGACGGTCAGGGGGGAGGTCGCGACGTTGACGGAGGGCTGCATGCTCCCGTCGCTGAACAGAATGCTCCCCGGCTGGAGGACGGCGATGATCTGTTGTCCGTCCTGGAGGTGAGCGGGATCATCCCCCGTGCGGATCACGAGGAACCAGTGGAACAGGCCCGTGACCGAGGCCGGGACCGGCTCCGTGAACAGGAGGGTGGCGGTGTTCCCGCTCCAGAACTCGTTGGTCGGCACGATGCCAAGGTCGTTCGCGTCCAGGACGTCGTCCGCGGAGCCAGTGTCGCGGTAGAGGGCGAGACCACTATCCGCAGGCCCTCGGAGGGCGATCAGGTCCCTGTCGTCGCCGGGGTCGAAGTTCGCCCCACCGAAGTCCACGTCGATCTGGATCAGGTTGTCCAGGGCCCCGCCCATCGCAGCCAGGCCGAAGATGGGGACGGCGCTGCTTGAATCGTGGACGACCTGGCCCGCGTTGACTAGGGCGACGGTGCCGTTCCCCCCCACGGCCGCGTGCGAGGCGGGGAGCAAGGCAAGTGCGGCGGCTGCAAGAACGGCGGTCACCAGGAGTCCACGGAGGGCAGGGACCATTCGGTACACCTGTCCCGGGGCTCTCCGGACGGGGCTAAAGGATTCCGTCCTGGTTCTTGCCGCCGAGAACACCGCCACGGGCCCGTACCAAGCTGCGACGCCAAATAGGACGCCGCGTTAGCGCCCAGCGGTGGCCGCCAGGATCCGACCGTTCGCCTCCCTTCGCCGAGGACGCTCCACCCTGCGCCTCTACCGCCAGGACTGCGTCGCCGGAATGGCGGCGATGAAACCCGCCACCGTCGACGTCGTCGTCACCTCGCCGCCCTACAACATCGGGGTGAAGTACACGAAGTACTCCGATGACAAGACGCCCGAGGCCTATCTCGATTGGATGGTGGAGGTTGGGGCAGGGATCTCTCGTGTCCTCGCCGCCGAGGGCTCCTTCTTCCTCAACGTCGGCTCTCGGCCGAAGGAGCCGTGGAACGCATGGGAAGTCGCCGCCAGAATGCGGCCGACCTTCGTCCTCCAGAACGTCATCCACTGGGTGAAGTCCATCGCGATCCCGAAAGCGGACGCGGGGGACTACGCGAACGTCGCCGGGGACATCGCTGTCGGGCACTACAAGCCGATCGGGGGCGATCGGTTCCTCCACGACTGCCACGAGTACATCTTCCACTTCACGAAGCGAGGGACCACGAAGCTCGACCGGCTGGCGGTGGGCGTGCCGTACCAGGACAAGTCGAACATCGGGCGGTGGGCGAAGGCGAGAGAGGACCTGCGGTGCCGCGGCAATACCTGGTTCATCCCCTATGAGACGATCCGGGACCGCGCCTCACAGAGGCCGCACCCGTCGACCTTCCCCGTCCGCCTGCCGGAGATGTGCCTCCGCCTTCACGGGCTCGAGCGGACCCGGCTCGTCCTGGACCCCTTCCTCGGTCTCGGGTCCTCGGGGGTGGCCGCCCTGCGTCTAGGGAAGCGCTTCGTGGGGTTCGAGATCGACGAGGGCTATCTGGAGATGGCGGTGGCCTGGTTGGAACGGGAAGGGGCGAGAGTCGCGCGATGAGATCCGTTCGACTTCCACCGGAAGCACCGGAATCCCACCGCGGGACCTGGAGCAAGCTTTAAGCCAAATCGAGCGGTTTCCCGCAGCATGGCAGCCTACATGAAGACCTCCCTGGAGCACCTGAAGCACCACGTGAAGTGGCCCGCGAACAAGCCCGCCCTGCTCGCCGCCTGCAACGGCATGACCGACTGGCAGGCCGAAGACAAGGCTTGGTTCACGAGCAACCTGCCCGAGGGGAACTACAAGGCCCCCGCCGACGTGATGAACGCGCTGCTCCAAAAGGTCTAGACGACCCTCTCCTTCTTAGAAGAGGTCGAGGCTTAGCGAACGCGCCGCATCTGTGAGTGCGCGGTTCTCCTCGGAGGTGAGGCGCCAGCCCGCCGCGCCCGTGTTCTCCTCCGCCTGGGCCGGTCCCTTCGCGCCCGGGATCGGGACGACACCGCCATCCCGGAGCAGCCAGTTGAGCGCGACCTGCCCCGGCGTCTTCCCGCGGGCCGCCGCGATCTGCCGAAGCGGGCCGAGGACCTTCTCGTACTCCTTCAGGTTCGCCTCACGGTAGTACGGGCTGTCCTTCCGGAGCTCGTCGGTGGGTCGGGGGCCCGTGGAGTACTTCCCCGAAAGGATTCCCTTGGCGATCGGGCTCCAGGCCAGCACGGTGATGCCTTCGCGGCGGCAGTACGGGACGACTTCGTCCTCGACCTCGCGGTCGATCAGATTGTAGCGCACTTGGTTCGAGACGATGTCGGTCTTCGAGAGAAGCGCGCGAGCCGCCTCAAGGTCCCGCACACCGAAGTTGCTGACCCCGATGGCCCGGATCTTGCCCTGGTTGTGCAGCGTCTCGAGCGCGCGGAAGGTGTGCTTCAGGGGCACCTGCGCCCAGGGGTCGGGCCAGTGCACCTGGTAGAGGTCGATCTCCCTCAGCCCCAGGCGCCGGAGGCTGTCCTCGCACGCCCGCAGGACGTGGTCATGGCGCGGATGGTGCGTCTTCGTCGCGATCAGCAGATTCTCGCGGCCGATCTCCTTCACCGCCAACCCGACGACCTCCTCGCTGCGCCCGTGAGCGTACCCCTCGGCGGTGTCGATGAGGTTCACGCCGAGCTCGTGGGCCCGGCGCATGGCGGCGATGCAGTCCTCGTCGGTGTAGCCGACCCCGGACCCCCAGATCTTCTCACCTGCCTGCCACATGCCGAGGCCGACCTCAGAGACCTGGAGCCCCGACGCGCCCAGCTCAACACGCTGCACGACAACGCGAAGGCGGGGGCGCTCCTAAAGCTCGCTCCCCATGATTATATTATCATGATAACATGAATTTGACTTACCCCTTGGGGGGGGCACTCGGCAGAACCGATGCGTTCGGTGGCGGCAGGGGCGACGTGGGTGGTGGCGCCCCGAAGGTGCCACCGATCGGCATGTCGTCCAGCTGGGGGATGTCCGGCTTCTCTGTACCACAGGTACCACAGATCACGATCTTCTTCGAGCGGAGCGGGATGAACGGGATGAAGTAGAGAGTGAATGCCGTCTTCTGGAGGAGCCGGACATGAGAGGTCAATCGCTGGCAGACGTGGCATGCCGCGTTGAACAGGTTGATCGGGTGACGTTTGGATCTCCAACCGTAGAAGACGACCATGGCATCACTTCTTCGTGAGGTACTCCAGGGCGGCGCGGTTCGCCTGGTATCGCTTCGGTACGGTGTAGAACCAATAGCAGGCGAGGGCGTAGAGGGCGACGCCCAACCCGCAGAACGAAGCCAGGAAAATCTCGAACTCGGCCGTGCTCTTCCCCCGGTGGGCATGACCGAAAGGGGATTTAACTCTCGCGGCGCATCGCCGCCACGCAATTCTCGTCGGTGTAACCGACCCCGGCCTGCCACATGCCGAGGCCGGCCTCCGACACGGTGAGGCCAGAGCGGCCAAGCGCCACGCGCTGCATGCGGCGCGCGAAGGCGCCTGTGCTCCAAAACCTGGCGCCGGGCGCTCCCGAAGTCAAGGGTCCGGCAGGGTCTGTCCGCGACCCCGGTCACGGAGGAGGTGGAGGCGGAGAGCCATCCTGGGAGGGAGGGGGCGCGGCGGGGGGGTACGCCGGGGGCGGCGTCCAGGGCACCGCGGCCCCGGGCGGATTCGTCCAGGGGGCGGCGCCTGGCGGCGGCGCAACGCCCGGCCACCTCTCTTTCTTCCGCCGCCTCAGGAAGAGGAACAGCAAGAGGAGCGTCGCGACGACGATCAGAAGGATGGCCAGGACGATCCATAGGAGAGCGCCGCCCACTCCCGCGGGGGCGACAGTCACAGTGACCGTCCAAGACTGCACTCGCGTGCCCACTCCGTCGGAGACCGTCACGTTGATGTCGTACGTGCCCGGCGCCGCCGCGTCAAAGGAATAGGCGAACGCCCCGGAGCCGACCGTCTGTCCGTTCACCGTCCACGCATAGGTCAGCGCGTCCCCGTCGGGGTCCGTGGAATTGACCTGGAAGACCTGGCTCGCCGACACCGGGAGGGTCACCAGGGGGGAGACCGGCGAGACCAGGCCGATCACCGGTGCGCGGTTCGTCACGACGATGGAGACCTCGTCCCGTGCTGTGGCCCCGCTTCCGTCGCGGACGGTGAGGCGCAACACGTACGTGCCCGCGTCCCGGGCGATGAACGCGGGAGTCGGGGAGTTCGGCGGGTTGAGGACCGCCGCCGGTCCGGAGACCACGGCCCAGGAGTAGGTGAGCGGATCCGCGTCCGGGTCACTGCTGCCCGTCCCGTCGAGGGTGACGACCGCGTTGCGATAGACCGACTGATCCGGCCCGGCATTGGCGGCGGGGGCGCGGTTGATCGTGGCGGTGACGTCGGGGGCGTTCACCGCGGCGGAGGGGAACGAAACGGCACTCCCCGACGCGTCGGTGGCGGTGAAGTAGTAGGCATAGTTGGTGCCTAGAGGGAGGGTCCGGGTGAAGACATAGAAAGCCCCCGCGATGAAGTCGTTCGGCGCCCCGGCCCAGGTGGCGAACGTCATGGAGAAGGGGCTCCCGGCGATCTCCACGCCCGTGTCGAGGATGTGGACGCGCGGGCTCCCCGCTACGGCCGCATCGTTGTCCGCGTCGCGGTACCCGATGCGGTAGGTGAACGGGGTGGTCGGCAGTCCGACCTGGGGTTCGAGCCCGTCGGTCGTGTACCCGGCCCCTCCCGTCCATTGGAGGACGGGGGGCGATCCCGGCGCGGAGAGCGAGACGTCGTCGATGTACCAGCCCGCGGTGTTCGGGCCGACGCTCGTGTCGTCCCAGAGGCGGAAGCGCACCTGGACGATCCCTCCCGTCCAGGGCGTGAGGTCCACGACGCTCGTGACCCATCCCGCGCTCTGCTGGCCGAAGCACTGGTTGTACGGAGCGGAGGAGTCCATCGTCTCGTCGTAGAGCTGCCCGGAGGCGGGGAAGAGCTGGCTCCACGAGACCCCGCCATCGGTGCTGATCTCGAGGAAGCCGCCATCGTCCAGACTGCTCGGCGGGGAATCGCCGTAGATGTCGTACCAGTGGGTGAACGTCAGGTTGACCTGACCGGCGGCGGTGAGGTCAAACGGGGGCGGGTAGAGGGACGCGTCGAAGCCGGTGTCGTACGTCCCGCTCAGGTCCGTGCCCCAGCAGGCGGCCCCCGAGGCGCAGCTCGCGGGGCCGACGACGGAGGGCGTGCCCCACTGCCACTCATCGACCCCGCCGGTGCTTGACGCCCACCAGGGGGAAGGGCCCAGTTCCAGGTCATCGAACCAGGGGGCCGTCACGGGGGGCGACATCGCGGTGGTGTCGATCCACGAGCTGTCCGTGCTTGACGGGCCTGCCACGGAGCTCGCGAGGATCGTGGTGGTCTCCAGGTCCCGGGGGTTCGCGGTCCCGGGGATGAGGACGTGGACGTTGAACGTGACCGTGCTGAACGCGGGGACCACTCCCGTGTCCGGGGCGGAGGAACCGGCGGTGTCGGTCAGCAGGGCGGTGTCCGCCGCGTCCCAGAACTCGACGGTCCACCCGAGGACGCTCGTGGCGGTGAGGTCGAAGGTGTCCGGGGACGCCTGAAGGTTCGTCACGGAGAACGCGTACACCACCGCGGTGCCCGCCAGCCCCGCGCCCGCCGCGCTGCCCGGAAGGAGGTCGAGCGCCGGCATGACCGTCGTCGTCACGAAGGACGTATCGGCATTGATGGCGTTCGCGACCGAGACCGCGGTGATCGTGGAGGACTCCACGTCCGTGGGGTTCGCGGTCCCGGGGATGAGGACGTGGATGTTCAGCGCGAACCAGGACGACGGAGTGATGACGCCGGTGTCAGGGTCGGGAGAGCCGGCCGTGTCCGTGAGCAGGGCGGTGTCCGCCGCGTCCCAGAACTCCACCGTCCATCCGAGGACGCCCGCGGCGACGAGGTCGAACGTGTCGTCCGTGCTCTGGGCGTTCTGGACCCAGAAGGGGTAGATGACCACCGTCCCCGCCGCACCGGCGTTGGCGGCAGCGTCGGGCCAGAGATCGAGAGCGGCCACGACGGTCGTCGTTGCCACGGCGGTGTCGGAGTTCAGGCCGTTCGCGACCGAGACCGCGGCAATCGTGGAGGTCTCGACGTTTCCGGGGAAGGCCGTCCCCGAGACCAGGACGTGGACGTTGAACAGGTAGGTGCCGAGGGCGGGAACGACGCCCGTATCCGGGACGGGGGAACCGGCGGTGTCGGTCAGCAGGGCAGTGTCCGCCGCGTCCCAGAACTCGACGGCCCACCCGAGGACGCCCGTGGCGGTGAGGTCGAAGGTGTCCGGGGACGCCTGGAGGTTCGTCACGGTGAACGGGTAGACGGTGGTGGCCCCGCGCGTGCTTGTCGACGCCACCGTGTCCGGGATCAGGTCCAGGGAGGGGACGAGAAGGCTCACGTCGTCGATGTACCAGCCGGCGGTGTTCGGTCCGACGCTCGTATCGTCCCAGAGGCGGAAGCGGACCTGGACGACGCCGCCCACGTACCCACTGAGGTCCCATGTGCTCGTCACCCAGCCTGCGCTCTGCTGGCCGAACACGGCGCCATTGGGGTAGGGCGACCCGAAGTCCATGGTCTCCCCATAGAGGACTCCCGCGGCGGGCGCGATCTTGTTCCACGTGGAGCCGCCATCCGCGCTGATCTCGAGGAAGCCGCCATCGTCCTGGCTCGCCGGCGGGGCGTCCCCGTAGATGTCGAACCAGTGCGTGATCTTCAGGTCGACGCGAGAGATGCCGGTGAGGTCGAAGGGCGGCGGATAGAGAGCGGCGTCGAAGCCGCTGTCGTAGGTCCCGCTCAGGTCCGTGCCCCAACAGCGCGTCCCGGAGAAACACGAGGGCGGTCCGGTGACCGAGGGCGTGCCCCACTGCCACTCATCGACCCCGCCGGTGCTCGTGGCCCACCAGGGGGCAGGCCCCAGTTCCATGTCATCGAACCAGGGCGGGACGATGTCGGCCGTCGTGGTGGCGACGGAGGTTCTCGCCGCGACGGGGTTGCCCGCCGAGGTGGCGGTGATCGTGGAGGTCTCGATGTCGCCGGGGTTCGCGGCCCCCGGGATGACGACGTGGACGTTGAAGGCGAACGACCCCGATGGGGCAACGGGGCCAGTGTCGGGCGACGGCGCGCCAGCGGTGTCCGTGAGCAGGGCGGTGTCCGCCGCGTCCCAGAACTCCACCGTCCATCCGAGGATGCCCGTGGCGGTGAGGTCGAAGGTGTCCGGGGACGCCTGGAGGTTCGTGACGGAGTACGGGTACACGACGGTCGTCCCCGCGGGGCTGAAGGCCGCACCGGTGGGCGGGTCCAGATTGAAGTTGGTCGGCTGGAACCGGATCGCCAGGCCGTTCGACACCGAGGTGCCATACTCGAGCCCGACGGTCCCCGAGCCGTCCTCGATCCCCACGCTCGAGGGCGCCGCCGTGAGCAGACCGTACTGGAACCAGATCTCCCCGGTGGCGTTCAGGATGACCTCGAACGTCTGCTGTCCGGGGCCGGCAAAGAGCGGGACGTTGAAGAACTCCACGACGAAACGGTCTGGCCCGGTCAGCGTCTGCCAATAGACCCCGTCCGGGAAGACGGCCCCGCCGGGGACGAGATCGGAACCGAACGCCATGACCTCGTTGTCCGGCGCGCCCGCCTGGGGGAGAGGCCCGGTGGGCGCGTTCCCGAACCCGGCGCCGAAGCTGAGGTACCCGTTCGTGCCGATGTAGACGTCGTTGTACAGGTTCCCGTAGTACGAGAAGAGGAACCCGAGGGGGATCGGCCCGGAGTAGCCGTCGTTCGCGTCGGTCCAGTTCGTCTCGTAGGTCCCCGTGGTCGTGAGGTCCGTCCAGTTGAAGGGGACCGTCGGGGCGGGGGGGTTGGAGTCGATCCACGCGTACCCGAAACTGTCCGGGCCGCCGTTGGCCCCGCGGGCGGCCGGCGGCGTCCCCGCCAGGAGCGCGAGGGTGGCCACGACGACGAACGACGCGCACAAGGACGAGCAGACCCGCTTCTGTCGAGTGTTCAGACGCATTCGTATCCCTTCTCGCTCGGCTCCCTCCAGCGAAGGAACCTCGCGCGAGACTTGGGGTCGTGCTAATAAAACCGCCTTCCCGATTCTCATGGGTCGTCTCTCGCCGCCGCGGAAGGGGGCTCGCCGCCCGGGGCGATGCCGCCAAAACCCTTTTCCGCCGCCTCCCATACGCATCCGCCGTGCTCGACATCCGCCTCATCCGGGAGGACCCCGCCACCGTGCGCGCCAACCTCGAGCGCCGCGGGCTCCCCGAGAAGCTCCACCTCCTCGATGAGGTCCTCGCGAAGGACCTGGAGTGGCGGAGGCTCCTCCAGGAGGCAGACGCGCTAAAACACCGCCGGAACGTCCTCTCCAAGGAGATCGCGGAGTTGAAACGGACCGGAAAGGACGCTGTGGCGCTCCAGCGGGAGGCCGCAACGCTCCCCGGCGATCTCGAGGGCAAGGCGAAGCTCGTCGACGTGCTCCGTACGGAGATCGACGGGCACCTGCTCCGTCTACCGAACCTCCTTCACGAGTCCGTGCCGGCGGGGAAGACCGCCGCGGACAACGTCGAGGTCCGTCGGTGGGGTGAGCCCAAGAGACCCGAGTTTGAACTCCGACCGCACGGGGACCTTCTGGAGGCGGCGGGACTCGCGGATTTCGAGCGCGCGCGCAAGGCCGCCGGCGCCGGCTTCGTCTACCTCCTCGGGGACCTCGTCCTCCTCGACCAGGCGCTCATCCAGTTCGCGCTCCACGAGCTCGTGAAGAATGGCTACACGCCCGTCTTCCCCCCGTTCCTCCTGAGACGCGAGGCGTACCAGGGCATGGTGGACCTGAGCGCCTTCGAGGAGGTCATGTACAAGATCGAGGGCGAGGACCTCTACATGATCGCGACGAGCGAGCACCCCATCGGTGCGATGTTCCAGGGGGAGATCCTCGATGAGGACCGCCTCCCGATGCGCTTCGCCGGGTACTCCACGAACTTCCGCAAGGAGATCGGCGGGCACGGGGTCGACACGAAAGGGCTCTTCCGCATGCACCAGTTCAACAAGGTCGAGCAGTTCGCCTTCTGCGTCCCCGAGGACTCCTGGAGGATCCACGAGGAGATGATGGCGGTGACCGAGGGGCTGTTCCAGAAGCTGGGACTGCCCTATCGGATCATCACCCTGTGTTCCGCGGACACGGGGCTCGTCATGGCGAAGACCTACGACATGGAGGCCTGGTTCCCGCGCCAGGGCGCCTATGCGGAGGTCGCCTCGATCTCAAACGCGGTCGACTATCAAGCGCGCCGGCTGAACATCCGCGTCGGCAAGCATGGCGGGGAGAAACGCGTCGCGCACACGCTGAACGGGACTGCGATCGCGACGTCCCGTGCTCTCGTGGCGATCCTGGAGAACCACCAGAACACGGACGGCACGGTCACGGTGCCCGAGGTCCTCCGCCCCTTCATGGGCGGCCGCCAAGTCATCGGTGCCCCGAAGGCGTGAGTGCGCCGGACCAGGGTCGGCCGCCGGGCGGACCGGCCCCGGCATGGCGCCTCTGCGCGCGCCAGGGGGGTCGCTTCGGGGGCCTCAGCCGTTGACGACCAGGTACCCGGTCATCGTCGGCTGGTGAAGTGTGCACCGGTAGGCGAAGACCCCTGCCGCGTTCGCCGTGAAGGTGAAGGTCGTGTTCTGGCCCATGTTGAGGGAGTGGTTGTCGGTGTAGGGGGAGTCCAAGGTGAACGTATGGGTCTCCGCCTCGTCCTCCGTGTTGTAGAAGTGGATCGTCACGGTGTCGCCCTTGTTGACGTTGATCTGGTCCGGGGCGAAGTAGTCGTGGGGCTGTCCGACGATGACGTCGTCGAAGGGCAGCACGACGGTGAAGACCCAGAGCTCCCGCGTCTGCGGCGCCGGGGCCTTCGGGCCGGTCAGCATGCCGGCGGCGAAGCCGCCGATGAACCCCATCAACAGGCTCAGCACAACCGCAACCAGGACAGTCCCCATCCCGCCTCTCTTCGAAGCCGATTCAGTTCCTTCGACCATCGTCATCGTTCCCGGCCCTTCGGGCCACGAGGAGGACCCAGGGACTCACGAGATATAAGAGCCCAATACGATTCCCAAGGTTGGGAATCGACCCCTTGCATATCAAAAACCAGGCCCTTAGGCAGGCCTTGTTGCGCGCTTTAGGCGACGAGCAGAGCGCCCGCATCCTCGCGCTCACGGCGGACCGGACGCTCTCCGTCCCGGACCTCATCCACGACGCCGGCCTACCGAGCTCGACGGCGTACCGCCGGATCCACGAGCTGGAATCGGCGGGCCTACTCGTCGTGGCGCGGACCGTCCTCAACCCGGACGGGAAGACCTACCAGATGTACCGGGCCACCTTCCGCGAGGTGAGCGTCATCTTCCGCGGCGGCGAGACGCTGATCGAAGCGACCCCGAACCAGGACGCGGTCCAGAAGGCGTTCCGCCTGTTCCATTCCTTCACGGAGGAGCTCTGAGCCCATGGCCCACGACCTCCTCGTCGCCGCCAAGGTCGTGGTCCTCGCCCTCGGCCTCGCGATCGCGGGCCTCGCCTTCCTCGCCTACCGCCGCTCACGCTCGCGTCTTCTGCTCGGCCTTGCGGTTGCGTTCGCCGTGGTCGCCTTCGGCTCCTTCGTGGAAGGAGTCACCTACGAGGTCTTGGGCTGGGACCTGGCCGCAGGCCACATCGTAGAGTCCGTGTTCGTGGTGACGGGGCTGGGCCTCATCGCGCTCCTCCTCCGGCCTCGGGGGGCGCGGGCATGAACTGGCTCACCGTGGTGAGCGCGTTCGCCGTGCTGGCAGCCGCGGTCCCCTCCCTCTACTTCGCCGTCCGGCTCCGACGGACCAAACCCAAGGCGGCGGGATTGGCCCTCCTCCTCGCCTTGACCTTCCTCATCCATGCCGGCTTCCACTTCAGTGATGTTCTGGGGGCACCGACGGAGGCCGTCTCGGCGGCCGAGGCCGTGTCGGCGGGGCTCACCTTCCTCTTCGCCCTGGCGTACTGGCCCTTGCGCAGGAGGTCCTGACCGTGGCGCCTCCCCTCCTCCAGTGGACGATCATCGCCTTCCTCCTCGGCGCGCTGGCGGTGTTCCTCGCTCGCCTCCTCAAGAGCAAACCGGGACCCTCCCCAGCGCTGGACTTCGGGGCAGGGTTCTCCGCCTTCCTCGCGGGCTGGGCCGCCACGGAGCTCTTCGGGGTGATCGCCCCGCCGGAGGCGATGGTCCTGGAGGAGCTCCTCCACCTCACCTTGCTCGTCCTGTTCGCCTGCTGGGTGAACCTCCGGTTCTTCTGGGCACTCCGGACGGCCCGGGAGGGTCCGTAATGGAACTTGAGGTGCTAGTGGCCCTCCGGTTGGGCGTCGTCGCCGCCGGGGGACTGGCCGGCCTCTTCAGCCTCCGCATGGGGCTCCGTTCTCCCACCCACCGGTGGACGTACTTCCTGCTCGCCGCGGGATTCGGCCTCGTGACGCTCGGCGCGATCCTCGAGGGCCTCCTCTTCGAGTTCGCGGGATGGGACCTCGTGATGGCCCATACCGCGGAGGCCTTCACGGAGATCGCCGGCTTCGCCCTGATCCTCGTCGCCGTCGTCCGAAGCAAGGTCTGAGCCAGGGCTCCGGAGCGCCGAACCCGGAGGGGGAAGGCGTTTTATCGCCGCGCGACATCCCTGGCGGCGAGTGAGCGAGAAGACCATCGAGTCTGCCCTGAGAGAAGGCGCCACGTTCCCGCCGCCGGCCGCGTTCACCGCCGCGGCCCACTGGAAGGACGCCGCCGTCTATACCGAGGCCGAGCGCGACCCGGAGGCGTTCTGGGCGAGGATGGCGGCGGCGCTCCATTGGTCGAGACCCTGGGACCGCGTCCTCGACTGGCACCCGCCGTGGGCGAAGTGGTTCGTGGGCGGAGAGCTGAACGTCTCCTACAACTGCCTCGACCGCCACGTGCACTCGCCCCGGCGGAACAAGGCCGCCCTCCTCTGGGAAGGGGAGCCGGGGGACCGGCGCGTCCTCACCTACGACGCCCTGTTGCGGGAGGTGCAGCGCTTCGCGAACGCCCTGAAGGCGAACGGCGTCCGCAAGGGGGATACGGTCACGATCTACCTCCCCATGGTCCCCGAGCTCGTCGTCGCGATGCAGGCCTGCGCGCGGATCGGCGCGACGCACTCCGTCGTCTTCGGCGGGTTCTCCGCGAACGCCCTCCACGAGCGCATCGAAGATGCGGAGTCGCGGATCGTGATCACCGCCGACGGCGGCTGGCGGCGTGGGAAGGTCGTCCCCCTGAAGCAGACGGTCGACGAGGCGTTGGCGGTGACCCCGAGCGTGGAGCGCACGATCGTGGTGCGTCGCACCGCCCATGAGGTCTCGATGACCGCGGGTCGCGATGTCTGGTGGCACGACGCCGTGACGGGGATGAGGATCGACTGCCCCGCCGAGCCGATGGACAGCGAGCACCCCCTCTTCATCCTCTACACCAGCGGCACGACCGGGAAGCCGAAGGGCGTCGTCCACACCACCGGCGGCTACCTCACCGGCGTCACCGCCACAACTCGGTACATCTTCGACCTGAAGGACGAGGACGTCTTCTGGTGCACCGCGGACATCGGCTGGGTCACCGGGCATTCCTATCTTGTGTACGGGCCGTTGTCGAACGGGGCGACGTGCGTCATGTACGAGGGCGCGCCGGACTTCCCGAAGCCCGACCGCTTCTGGGACGTCGTCGCGCGCCATGGGGTTACAGTCTTCTACACCGCGCCGACCGCCATCCGCGCGTTCATGAAGTGGGGCGACGCGTGGCCAAAAGCGCACGACCTCTCCCGCCTGCGCCTCCTTGGGACCGTCGGGGAACCGATCAACCCGGAGGCGTGGCTCTGGTACCGCAAACACATCGGCGGCGACCGCTGCCCGATCGTCGACACGTGGTGGCAGACGGAGACGGGGTGCATCCTCATTTCGCCGCTGCCGGCCATCATCGCCACGAAGCCGGGGAGCGCGACCCGCCCGTTCCCGGGGATCTCCGCGGCGGTGGTCGATGAGAACGGCGACCCGGTCCCTCCGGACAAGGGCGGGTACCTCGTGCTCACGAAGCCTTGGCCCTCGATGCTGCGCACGATCCACCGTGACCCGGAGCGGTACGTGGAGCAGTACTGGTCGCAAGTGAAGGGCGCGTACTTCACCGGGGACGGGGCGCGGCGGGACGCCGACGGGTACTTCTGGATCATGGGGCGGATCGACGACGTCCTGAACGTGAGCGGCCACCGCCTCGGGACGATGGAGGTGGAGAGCGCACTGGTGTCGCATCCGTCCGTGGCCGAGGCGGCGGTGGTCGGCCGGCCGGACTCGCTGACGGGTCAGGCGGTTGTGGCGTACGTGGTGCTGCGTCAGGGGGCGGCGCGGCACGACCAATTGGCGGGCGAGCTGAAGGCCCACGTGAAGAAGGAGATCGGATCGATCGCGGTGCCCGCCGACCTCTACCTCGTCGAGAAACTGCCGAAGACCCGGAGCGGGAAGATCATGCGGCGCGTGATGCGGGCGGTCGTGAGCGGGGAGTCCATCGGGGACGTGACGACCCTGGAGGACCCCTCGGCGGTGGACGAGGTTCGGGCGTGGCTTCAAGCGGTGCGGGGCGCGCCCCCGCCCTAGGGTCGCAGCACCGAACCTAGGAATCAACGAAGACCGTCGTGTTTCTCCCGCCGGAACATGGGTAGGTCCGGCAGCGAGCCGCGCTCGTTGGAGGGGATTCGTTTCGCCTCGCGGATGAGGCCTCGAATCACCTTGGAGAAGCTGGAGGCTCCCTGAGAGCGCTTCAGGTAGACGAGCAGGTCGAGGGTCTCGAGATCCACTCGGATTGTGGTGCGTCTCCTGGAAGCCGATCTCCGAAACCGATTCCATCTTCCACGCGCTCCCAGGGTTCCGGCATCCTTTTCGTCCGAGTGCATGGCCGGCCGGATGGCGCCTACCCTACTTGGAGAAGCTGGAACCTTCCAGGGGAGAGCGAAGCGGGCGATGTGAACTCCTTGGCAGATCGCGACGGGTGCGTTCCAATCCGGAGGCGACTCACCGCCACTTTCACTCCCCTCCCCCGGAAAGGCTCGTCTACCCCCAAGGGGTTCGTCCCCTCCCCCTGAGGGGAGGAAGCAACCATGGCGGAAGAACCGAAGACGGGAGCGATCGTGCATGTCGAGTTCGCGGTGAAGGAACCGAAGAGAGTGAAGGACTTCTACGGCTCGGTGTTCGGGTGGAAGTTCGAGGAGATGCCGGAGTCCGAGTACCTGCTCTTCCAGCCGGCAAGCGGCCCGGGCGGCGGCATCGGGAAGCCGAACCCGGGGCAGTCGGCAGGCATCACGAACTACCTGCTTGTGCCCTCGATCGACGAGTACGTGAGGCGCATCGAGAAGGCCGGCGGCAAGATCCTCGTGCCGAAGCAAGAGGTCCCCGGGCAAGGGTGGTTCGCGTCGTTCCAGGACCCGGCGGGGACGAGCATGGCCCTCTGGCAGTCCACCAACCGTCCGCCAAAGGAGGGGGAGAAGTAGAGGGGGAGCGCCCGGACCGTGGCGGCGATCCGGGCGCGATATTCTTCGTTGACGAAAGATGCCCCAAAGACTCTAAATAGAGTCTGCACGCAACATGCCGCCAATGAGGGGGCCAACCTGGGCGCCGAAGGCCGTAAGCCTGTGCTTACCGCTCATCCTCCTCGCCACCGCGTTCGCAGGGCTGCCGGGTCTGGCGGCCCTCCCTCCTGATCTGGCGGTGCATCCTCAGGACTCTCCGGGACCGGCGATTCCGCAACCGTCCTCGCACGGTACGGGGTCGGACCGCGCGCAACACGAGCGTGACATCACTCCTCGAGAAGCGCTCCACATGGGCACCTATCCGGTTTCGCCACCTCCAGGCCGAGAATCGAGGGGAGGGCTCCTCGAACAAGACATCCGGATCAACGTCATGCCGGATGGAAGGCCGCTCCCCGTCCGAACCATGCCGGGACGACCAGGCGCCCCCGACGGCCCGATGAGCCCGCCCGGGGATCCGGCGCCGCTGGCCACCGCCACACTTCAGGGGACTTTCCTCTTCGAGGACCGGGAGCTGACCGAGGTCGGCTTCACCGGCGTGACGTGGATGGCGCCGATCCGGGGCGCGGACGTCGAGTACTACGACGCCGACACGGCGCAGGTCCTCGGCACGGCCTCCACGGACGAGACCGGATCGTTCTGGATGCAGGTCACGGACACGCTGACGCGGAACGTCGCCTTCCGCGCGGTGACGACCTCCTGGTACGACCCGAGACTGTTCAACGCCTCGGTCACCCAGCTCCCGAGCCAGGGCGGCCAGGCCTACGTCCTTACCTCGGCGGTGTACCCGAACCACGACCCCGCGGTCGACCTCAGCTTCACGGGCCAGCCGGTCAACGCCACCCGGGCGTCGGGCCTCGGCGGACCGTTCCACATCTTCGACCTCGCCGAGAGCGCGGAGCGCTACGTGGAGAACCTCACGAGCGCCCTCCCTTCCGTGAACCTGACTGTGTACTGGTCTGCGGGGGTCGACGAGGGAAAGTACTACGATACTTTCGGCCACGTCTACCTCCCGGGCACGAGCGGGGGTGACGACTCCTACGACGACAACGTGATCCTCCACGAGATCGGGCACTACATCACGATGAGCTACTCCGCCGAGGCCGGGTACTACGGGGCGCACGGCCTCGCGGGGACCGTGGATATCCGCCTCGCGTACGTGGAGGCCCTCGGCTCGTACTTCATGGGCGCGATCCGGAACTTCCTCAACGTCTCGCAGCCGCTGATCTACATCGAGACGGACGGCACGAACCTGCAGTGGTTCGGCTTCTCGCTCTCCTACGACACGGACACGCCGTCCTCCTACAGCGACGGGGCCTTCGTGGACACGACGGCGGCGAACGAGGTGGCGGACGCGCACGCGATCTACGACATCGTCGACGGGGTGACGTCGAACGATGGCACCTTGGGCATCGACGACGACGCCCTCGACCTTCCCTGGCTGGTCGGCGACCGGCTCGTCTGGGACGTGATGATCTCCATCCGGGAGAACGCGACGCTCTTCACGAAGACGATCACGATGGAGACCTTCTTCGACCAGTGGCTCCTCGTGAACCCGGGCTACGCCGCGCAGTTCACGCAGATCCTCCTGGACGCGGGCATCGAGTACGCCGCCGACGCCTTCGAGAACGACGACACCTCACCGACCGCCGCGGTCCTCCTGCCCGACGGGTCGCTCGGGCACCACACCTTCTTCCCCGCGGGGGACGAGGACTGGGCCGTCTTCACCGCCATCGCCGGGGAGCAGTACGTCCTCAAGACGCAGAGCCTCCTTGACGGTGCGGACACCGTCCTCGAGCTCTACGACTCCGACGGGACGACCTTGCTCCAGGCGAACAACGACCGCGACGCGAGCACGAAGGCCTCCCTCCTGACGGTCACCGCGGCGAGCGGACAGGCCTATTACCTCCGCGTCCGCCGCCTCGTCGAATCCCCCCTGCCAATCGGGGAGTACGGGAAGTACGACCTCACGGTGTACGTCCTCCCGAACCCGAAGCCCCTCCTCGTGACGCCGAACACCGGGCCGGTGGCGGGCGGGACGGGGGTGGTGATCTCCGGGAGCAACTTCGCCGCGGGGGCCACGGTCCGCTTCGGTGCCTACGACGCGGTCGGGGTGATCGCCCTCGATGCCTTCACGATCACCGCCACCACCCCCGTGAACATCCCAGGATCCGCGGACGTCACCGTGATCTCCCCGCCGAACGCGGACGGGCTCGTGCCCCGGGGGATCCTGCTCGGCGGGTTCACCTACACGGGGAGCCCCCTGCCCCCGGTCGTGACGAGCATCACGCCTGACTTCGGGACCTCGAGCGTGCCCACGGCGGTGACGGTCAAGGGGGACTACTTCCTCCCCGGAGCGGCACTGGAGTTCGACGCGATCCCCTGCACCGGGTTCTCCTGGGTCGACGCGAGGACGATCGCGGCTTTGGTCCAGCCCCTTCCCGTGGCGGTGTACGACGTCGTCGTCCGCAACCCGGACGGGCAGTGGGACGCGCTGGAGAACGCGTTCGAGAGCGCGGCGTACGCCGGGGAGTCCGTGCCCACCGCCTTCGACTGGGGGACGCCGATCTCGCGCACGCTCGCCGTCGCCGACGACTTCGAGATCATGGACCTCTTCGTGTACGCGAACATCACGCACCCGCCGATGGACTGGGGCGGCGTGCGCATCGAGCTGACGAGCCCCGCGGGCCGGACCGTCCGGGTCTTCGACCGGATTGAGGTCGCCGACAGCACCGGCGCCACGTGGCGGACGCGGATCAACGCCACCTTCGGGTACGATGAGGCGCCGTCCGAGGTCCTGTGGCAGTTCCGAGGGGAGCGCACCTTCGGCACCTGGACGCTGAACCTCTCCACCGTCCTCGACGGAGGCGTCCCGAGCACCCTGCACGGCTGGGCCGTCTACTTCTTCCGCTTCCGGCATCAGGACGTCTCCAGGGTCGTCGTCACCGAGGCCCTGTACCGGAACTACGCGACGGGGTTCGACGTGGAGTCGGGGAAGCAGCTCTACCGGGTCCGACTCCAGGCGAAGGACCCGATCTACTTCGCGCCCTACCCGAACGCCGTCGCGGTCGCTCGCGACCAGCGGCACGCCTGCGGCGCCGGGTACTCCGACTACAACAACACGCGCGGCGGGTGGACGGACAGCACGGTGACCTGCTTCGAACTGCTGACGGGGAGGGTCGTCCGCGTGCTCTACCTCAGCGGGAACCTCGCCGTGGACGGCCTCGAGGCCGCCGCGGACGCGGACCGGATGGTGGCGGCGACGAACGAGTTCGTCTACCGGATCAATACCACGACGATGCAGATCGAGGGGAACGTGTCCACGGGCTTCCCGCCCGGCGCCCCCACACCCCACACCGGCGTGACGAACGACGGCCGCAAGGCCTACCTGACCCGCGAGGACGCCTCGTTCGTCGTCATCGTCGACCTCGACGCCTTGGCGGTGATCGGGCAGATCGACACGCCCGGGTACTTCCCGCTCGATGTGGACTTCACCCGTGACGGGCTCCTCGGGTACGTCAGCTGCTCGGAGGCGCCCCCCGCCTTTGTGCGGTTCGATCCCGCCACCGACCTCGTCCTCGCCACGGTGCCCGTGGGCGCCCTGAGGCCGGTCCAGACCGTCCTGTCGCCCGATGGCACGAAGGCGTTCTACACTCACTACCAGTGGTACGCCGGGTCGAGCCGGACCAACTTCAGCACCTTCGCCGAGAGCGGGATCATGCCCGACCCCGAGTCCACGACGCTCGCCCTCGCCATAGGGCGGGACGGCACGCTCTTCATCGCGGACTGGTACCTCAACCGGATCTGGGTCTACGACTCGGCCACGGAGGCCCTGCTCAAGGACCTCGTCGTCCCGGACCGCCCCTACCTGACGGGGACGGAGGTCGGCGATGTCGTCGGTCGCGTCGCGCTCAGTGCCTTCGGCGGGGATGGGTACGTCCAGCTCGACTGGAGCGCCGCCACCGCGAACGGGACGCCGGTGCAGAACTACACGATCTACCGCGGCGACGCCGCCGGGGAAGAGATGCGTTACGCCTCCGTCGGGCCGATCACCGCCTTCACGGACCCGGGCGTCGTCACGGGCCAGACGTACTACTACCGCGTCTCGGCGTCCAATGCCGCCGGGGAAGGCCCCTGGTCAAACGAAGCGTCAGGCTCCCCGAACACGTACTTCCCCGTGATCGCGGGCGTCGCCGCGGCCCCGGATCCCCAGGCGGTCGGCGGAACCGTCAACCTCACCGCCACGGTCACGGACGTCCCGCCGCTCACCGGGGTGTGGGTGAACGTCACGGACCCCCTCGCGGGGACGACGAACTCGAGCATGACGCGCGTGGGGCTGACCAATGTCTTCTTCTTCGAGGCGCCGTACGGGCTGCTCGGCCTGCACAGCTTCGTCGTCTCGGCGGTGAACGTGGACGGGCACTGGAGCGTCTCGGGCGCCTCGACGTTCTCGATCATCACGGACACGACGCCCCCGGAAATCTCTGAGGTCCTCGCGGCGCCGGACCCTCAGGTGGTCGGCGGCGCCGTGAACATCACGGCCCGGGTCATCGATGACACGATCGCGTCGACCGTGTGGGCGAACGTGAGCCTCCCCGGCGGCGGCTTCTCGAACGGGACCATGACACGGGTCGGCGCCTCGGAGTACTTCTACCGCAACGCCACGTACGGACTTCTTGGGGTCCACACGTTCACGGTCGGGGCGGGCGACCCGGCCGGGAACACGAACTCCAGCGCCGGCCACATGTTCCTCATCGTGGATGCCAGCGCCCCGCTCATCGCCAACGTCCTGGATGCGCCCGACCCCCAGGTCCGCGGGGGCCCGGTGAACATCACCGCCACGATCACGGACAACGTCGGCATCGTCGGGGCCTGGTTGAACGTGACGTCGCCGGGCGGCGGTTCGACGAACGTCAGCCTGACGCGCGCCGGCCTCACGGACGAGTACTTCCACGAGGAGGTCTACGGGACCTTCGGGAACCACAGCTACAACGTGAGCGCTGTCGACGCAAGCGGGAACTGGGCCGCGTCTGGCCCGCAGACCTTCCTCATCGTCGACCTGACGCCTCCCGTGTTCGTGGCCTACCAAGCGGCCCCCGACCCGCAGGCCCTCGGCGGCCCCGTCAACATCACCGCCACGATCACGGACGATGCCGGCGTCGCGGGGGCGTGGGTGGGGATCACCCCGCCGGGCGGGGCGTCCACGGTGTACGCGATGGCCCGCGTCGGCGCGACGGACGACTACTTCTTCGAGCAGAGCTACGCGGCGCTCGGGGTGCACGCCTATCGCCTGATCGCCGCGGACGAGGCGGGGATCTATGCCACCGTGGAGTCCCTCGCGTTCACCATCATCGACGCGACCCCGCCGCAGATCACGAACGTCCTGGCCGCGCCCGACCCCCAGGCGGTCGGCGGTCCCGTGAACATCACCGCCACCGTGACCGATGATGTCGGCGTGTCCGGAGCCTGGGTCCACGTCACTTTCCCCGGCGGCGGTTCCAGCAACACGAGCCTGGTGCGCGTCGGATCGACAGACACGTACTTCGTTGAGGCGGGCTATGCGAGTCCTGGCGCGTACTCCTACGCGATCTGGGCCACGGACCTTGGCGGGAACTGGGGGGCGTCCGCCTCGTACTCGTTTGCAGTCATCGATGTCCAGCCGCCGACGATCTCGATGGTGGCGGCGACGCCAAACCCCCAGGACCTCGGCGGCCGCGTGAACATCACCGCCGTCGTGATGGACGACATCGGGGTCGCGGGCGTGTGGGCCAACGTGAGCGGCCCTGCAGGGGGGAGCGCGAACCTGAGCATGACCCGGGTCGGCGCCACGGACACCTACTTCCTGGACCGGTCGTACGGCCTCCTGGGTTCGCACCTGTTCCGTCTCTGGACGAGCGACGCCTCCGGCAACCTGGCGACGGCGGCGGGCTCGTTCCTCGTCGTGGACCAGGTGGCTCCGTGGATCGCGGATGTCCGGATCGCCCCGGCGGTCCAGGAGATCCACGGCCGCGTGAACGTCTCCGCGATCATCACGGACAACGTGGCGGTGTTCCCGCCCGTGTGGATGGAACTGACGGACCCGTCGGGGGGCAGCACGAACGTCACCCTGGTCCGGGACCCGTCCGACCGTCGGTCCTTCGACGCGGCGGGCGACAGGCTCGGCACCTATGCCTTCACCATCTGGGCCAGGGACGAGTCGGGCAATTGGAACTCCACCTCGTCCACGTTCGAGATCCGGGACTCGACGGCACCGATCGCGGTGGCGGGGGAGGACGTCCGCATAACCGTGGGGGCCGAGGTCACGTTCAACGGGTCCGCTTCGAGCGACAACTCCGGGGGCGCCCTCAACTTCACCTGGCGGGTGTCCCAGGGTTCCGTGCCCGTGACCACGCTCTACGGGAGGGGACCGACGTTCACGTTCGCATCGGGTGGAAAGTACGCCGTCGTCCTGGTCGTCAGGGACGCCTCTGGCAATGCTGCCGAGGATTCGCTTCAGGTCACGGTGGAGGTTCCGGCCACGCCGGGCGGCGACGGCGGGATGCCCCTCTCGTTCTGGGTGGTGCTCGTCCTGGTCGCGGTGACTCTCTTGATCATCGCGCTCCTCGTCTACCGCCGGAAGAGACCTCGGGAAGAGGTCGCGGGGCCTCCGGAGGCGGCGCCGGCCGAGGAGAGGGCCGTCACGGCGGATCCTGCGGGTGCCCACAACGGTGGGGCCGCGGACCCGCCGGAGGCCGACGCGCCCGACGCGCCGGTTCCTGAGGACGCCCCGCGGTGAACGCCTCCGGCCGAGGGTTGTACATGTCCAACCAAAAGGGTTACTAACGCACGGCCCCTTGTCGCACCTTCGTTGTCGCTCTGCGCTGTGGACTACCGGTACGGACGCCCCGCCATGAAGGCGATCTTCTCCGAGGAGACGCGCCTCGCCCACATGCTGCGGGTGGAGGCCGCGCTCGCGGCCGCCCAAGCGGGCCTCGGGGAGATCCCCGCCGCCGCGGCGAAGGAGATCGGGCGGCAGGCCTCCGCGAAGACGGTCACCGTGAAGCGCGTCGCGGACCTGGAGCGGGAGACGGGGCACGACGTCATGGCGGTCGTCCTGGCCCTGACGGAGCGCTGCAACGGGGACGCGGGGAAGTACGTGCACCTCGGGGCGACGAGCAACGACATCCTCGACACCGCCACGGCGCTGCAGCTGCGGGACGTCTTCTCGATCCTGCGCGCGGGCCTGGAGGGCCTCACCGCCGCGCTCGCCGCGCTCGCGAAGAAGCACCGGGGGACGATCATGCTCGGGCGGACGCACGGCCAGGCCGCGGTCCCGATCACCTTCGGGCTCAAGATGGCGGTGTTCGCCGCCGAGGTCCACCGCCACCGCCAGAGGCTGGACCAGGCGGAGCCGCGCGTCGTCGTCGGGAAGATGAGCGGTGCCGTCGGCACCGGCGCGGCCTTCGGGCCGAAGGCGCGGGAGATCCAGAGGCTCGTCGGAGAATCGCTCGGCCTCCCGATGGAGGAGGCCTCGACGCAGGTGGTCTCCCGCGACCGGCACGCGGAGTTCACCGCCCTGCTCGCCGCCATCGCCTCCTCGTGCGAGAAGTTCGCCACGGAGGTGCGCAACCTCCAGCGCACGGAGATCGGCGAGGTCGCGGAGGCCTTCGACAGGAAGCGGCAGATCGGCAGCTCGACGATGGCGCACAAGGAGAACCCGATCACCTCGGAGAACGTGTGTGGCCTCGCCCGCGTCGTCCGCGGCTTCACGATCCCCGCGTTCGAGGACGTCGCCTTGTGGCACGAGCGCGACCTCACGAACAGCAGCGCGGAGCGCATCCTCCTGCCGCACGCGTGCGTCCTCGTCGACGACATCCTCTCGAAGATGACGAAGGTGTTCTCCGCGCTTCGCGTGTACCCGACGCGAATGAGAGAGAACCTCGACCGGACGAACGGTCAGGTGATGGCGGAGGCGGTGATGATCGCGCTCACGGGCAAGGGGATGGGCCGGCAGGAGGCGCACAAGGTCGTGCGCGACGCGTCCTTGGCGGCGAGGGAGAAGCGCGTGCACCTTCGCGAGGTGCTCCTCAAGAATTCGGCGGTGAAGTCGAGGCTCACCGTGCGGGAGCTCGAGCAGGCCCTGGATCCGGCACGGTACACCGGCTCGTCGAAGGCGATCGTGGACGACGTGCTCCGCGGACTTGTGCCAATGGCCTAGGGCAGTCGCGGCCGACCTCGAAGAATCCTTTTTCCGGCGGACCCGCATCCACCGCCGATGCGGTTCTCCGACGTCGCGGCGACGTACGAGCGTTTGGAGATTGCCACGAAGCGCCTCGAGATGACCGCGATCCTTGCGGAACTGCTGCGAGCGACGACCGCCGACGTCATCGACGTGGTCGTCTACCTCACCCAGGGCCGGATCGCCCCGGACTTCCAGGGGATCGAACTCGGGCTCGCCGAGAAGCTCGCGATCAAGGCGCTGGCGCAGACGGCGGGGACACCGGCGGAGGAGGTCGACGCGGTGTGGAAGGCGAAGGGGGACCTCGGCGCCGTCGCGGAGGAAATCATCGCTCACCGCCATCAGGGGGCGCTCTTCGGGGAGCCGCTCACCGTGGCCGGCGTGCACGCCGCCCTCCTGGAGATCGCCCGCGCCGCCGGGGAAGGATCGCAGGAGACGAAACGGAGGAGGCTCCAGGAACTCCTTGCGGACGCGACGCCCTCGGAGGCGAAGTACATCGTGCGCACGGTCGTCGGGAAGATGCGCCTCGGCGTCGCGGACATGACCGTGGTCGACGCTCTCGCACAGGCCTTCGCGACGAAGGAGCAGCGCGATGCGATCGAGCGCGCGTACAACGTCTCCTCGGACATGGGGCTCGTGGCCCGGACGATCGCCGCGGACGGGATGGCGGGGGTGCAGCGCATCCACCTCCGGGTCGGCGTTCCGCTGCGGGCAATGCTGTGCGAGCGGCTCCCCTCGATCCCCGAGATCCTGGAGAAGCTCGGGCAGTGCGCGATCGAGTACAAGTACGACGGGCTCCGGGTGCAGGCCCACGTGGGCCCGGACGCGATCCAGCTCTTCTCCCGCCACCTGGAGGACATCACCGAACAGTTCCCCGAGATCATCCGAGGACTGCAGGACGCACGGGTCCCCGCCGGGACCGTCCTCGAGGGGGAGGCCGTCCCGGTCGACGCGAACACCGGCACCTTCCTCCCCTTCCAGCAGGTCTCCCGCCGCCGCGGTCGGAAGCACGGGCTCGCGCAGGCCGCCGAGGAATTCCCCGTGACCCTGTTCGCCTTCGACTGCCTCGCCGCGCGCGGGGAGGACCTCACCGAGCGCACCTGGAGGGAGCGACGGGCCATGCTCGAGATGGTCGTCCAGGAGTCGGACACCGTCCGGCTGGGCACCTACGTCGTGACGGACCGGCCGGAAGAGGCCGAGGCGTTCTTCGAGCGCGCCCTGGAGGGCGGGTGCGAGGGGCTGATCGCGAAGGCGCTCGACTCGCCGTACGACGCGGGCGCGCGCGGGTTCCAGTGGATCAAGTTCAAGCGGGACTACAAGAGCGAGATGACGGACACAGTGGACCTCGTGATCGTCGGCGCGTTCGCGGGTCGCGGGAAGCGCGCGGGGACGTACGGCGCCTTGCTCTGCGCTGTGTACGACAAGGCCTCGGACACCTTCCAGACGACGAGCAAGCTCGGCACGGGGTTCGACGACGAGACGCTCTTCGCCCTTCCGGGGAAGATGGCGGCGCACGTGGCGGTGAAGAAGCCGGCGCGCGTCGACTCGGCCCTGGAAGCGGACGTGTGGTTCGAGCCTGCGGTCGTCCTCGAGGTGCTCGGCGCCGAGCTGACCGTCTCCCCCATCCACACCGCCGCGAAGGGGGCGGTCCGGGAGGGCGCGGGCCTCGCCGTGCGCTTCCCGCGCTTCACGGGGAAGTGGCGGGAGGACAAGGGCGCGGAGGACGCGACGACGGTCGAGGAGCTCCTCGCGATGTACCGACTGCAGCAGAAGAAGGTCTCCGGCTAGCGGGGCTCATCTCCGACCCGGGTACTTCTGGCGGTGACGCTCCAGGATCACGGCGCTCTCCGCACGCCGCAGGTTGTAGGCGACCGTGGACACAGGGAGCCCGAGGCGCTTCCCCAGGTCCTTGAGCCCGACGCGGTGCGGCATCTCGTAGTAGCCCATGTCCACCGCCGTCCGCAACGCGCGCTCCTGGAGGGGCGTGAGCTCGAGCCCGCGCCCGGGGAGGGCGGAGGGCCGCACCGAGGCGATGCGCACGGAGGTGCCAAGGGACCGGCGCAGGGCAGCGTGCAGGGGCTTGAGGTCGGTGCCCTCGGCCACGTAGAGGCGGTAGCTGCGGCCGGTCGCGGTCGTCTCGCTGGAGAGGAGGAAGGCCGGGCCGACGGCATCGAGGACGAGGTGCGGGACGGAGACGCCGACGCCTGTTCGCGGCCGCCTCCAGGTCAGGAAGTAGGCCACCTCCTCACGCCCGCGCTCGATGACCTTGGCGGCGACGCGTAGTGGACCTGGGTCCGTGATCACGTCGCGCGCGAACGCGGCCACGGTCCTCGCCTCGCCGCGGAACACGTTGACCTGCCACGCGAGGTCGGCGCCGACGCTGATCGCGTGCGAGCCGTGCGCCCCATCGGCGTGCGTGGCGAGGAACGCGACGACGGGATCGTCCGCCAGGGTGACGTCGAAGGCGACCTCGCGCATCGTCCCCGCCATTGGAAACGTGCAACCATAATCCTTTGTACGCACCGCCCGCTGGTTGCGCGTTCATGACCGGGACCGTGGTCGTCGGGACGCAGTGGGGCGACGAGGGCAAGGGGAAGATCATCGACTATCTCGCCGAGCGCGCCGACGTCATCGTGCGCTTCCAGGGGGGCGCGAACGCGGGGCACACGGTCAAGGTCGGCACGGAGACCTACAAGTTCCACCTCCTGCCCAGCGGGATCCTGCGCCCGGAGACCGTGAACGTGATCGGGAACGGCGTCGTCGTCGATCCCGAGGCCCTCCTCCACGAGATCGACGCGCTGCGGGGGCGCGGCTTCGCCGTGGAGAACCTCCGCATCAGCGACCGCGCGCACGTCGTCCTGCCGTACCACAAGATCATCGACCGCCTCGAGGAGGAGGCGAAGGGCTCGCTGAAGGCGGGGACGACGCTCCGCGGCATCGGACCGGCGTACGAGGACAAGGTCGGGCGTTTCGGGATCCGCATGGTGGACCTCCTCGACGAGGACACGTTGCGCGAGAAGCTCGCCGCCATCGTCCCGGTGAAGCAGCGGATCATCACGGCGCTCGGGGGCACGGAGACCGTCACGGCGGACGAGGTCTACGCCAAGGCGGCGGCTTGGGGCGAGCTGCTGAGCGAGCACGTCGTCGACACGTCCGTCCTGATCGACGCGGAGCTGCGGAAGGGCCGCCGCGTGCTGTTCGAGGGCGCGCAGGGCACGCACCTGTGCATCGACCACGGCATCTATCCGTTCGGGACGTCGAGCAACTGCGTGGCGGGAGCGGCAACGACCGGGGCCGGCGTCGGTCCCGGGCGGATCTCGCGCGTCGTCGGCGTCGTGAAGGCGTACACGTCCCGCGTGGGGACGGGTCCGTTCCCCGCCGAACTCTCGGGACCGCACGCGGACCAGATCCGGGAGAAGGGCCATGAGTACGGGACGACGACCGGGCGTCCGCGGCGCGTCGGGTGGCTGGACCTCGTCATGGTGCGGTACGCCGCGCGCGTCAACGGGCTCACGGGATTGGCGGTGACGCGCCTGGATGTGCTCGGCGGCATGCCGGAGCTGCAGGTGTGCACCTCGTACACGCGGGACCGGAAAGCGATCACGGAGTTCCCCGCCAGCATGAAGGCCCTCTCCGGGTGCGAGCCGGTGACGAAGTCGTTCGCTCCGTGGCCGGACTGGAGCGGCGAGCGGTGGCGGCAGGCCGCCGTCGGCGGGTACAAGGAGATGCCGCCGGAGCTCCGCGCCTACGTCGAGTTCGTGTCCGCCCAGACGGGCATCCCGATCGACATCCTGTCCGTCGGCGCCGGCCGTGAGGACACGGTGGACCTCGGGACGCGGGCCTGAGTCCCTTCCACGATTGTGAGAGACCGTCTCCCCCCGAGTTACCCTGATTCCAGGGTAACCGACCTACGCCATCCCCGCCAGCCTCTCGGTCAGCGAACAGGCGCGGCACAAACGGTTCGTCGCCGGCTCCCCGCAACGCTCGCATCGCGACACCTCGTGCGGGGGGTACTTCTCCAAGAGGAGGGGGCGGAGCTCGTCGTGCGCCGAGACGATCGCGTGGCGAGTCCCCGGGGAGGCACCCTCCAGCTGCGCGATCATCTCGCGGAAGCGCTGGCGCTGCGCGCGGTCCGCGTGCGGGCAGGTGCCGTCGTGGAAGGCGATCCCCCGCAGGCGCGCGTAGAGGTAGACCTCCTTCTCCGGGATGAGCCGGAGCGGCTGGAGGCGGGGGACCAGTCCGGGCTGCACGGAGTCGTGCGGCCCCAGGCGCGCCAGCTTCTCGACGTCCCCGCGGGCGATGTTCATCAGGATCGATTGGGCCGTGTCGTCGAGGTTCAGTCCGGTCACGACATGACTCGCGTCGAGCTCGCGCGCCGCGGCGTTCAGCGTCCGCCGGCGGTAGACGCCGCAGTAGCTGCAGGGGATCGCCGCGGGATCGAGGCGCACGATCTCGTCCATCTCGAGCCCCACGGCGGCCTTGTAGGAGAAGGTCCGATGCTCGATGTCCAGGGAGGCGCAGAGCTCCTGGGCGTGCCGGAGACCCTCAGGCCGGTAGCCCTCGATGCCCTCGTCCACGGTCACCGCCACCAACTCCAGGTCGCGCCGGGCCGCGAGGATGTCGTGGAGCAGCACCGTCACGGTGGAGGAGTCCTTGCCGCCGCTGAGACCGATCACGAGGCGCTCCCCTCCGTGGAACTCGACCTGGCGCCGCAGCTCCTGCCGCACGCGGCGCTCGACGAAGTCCATGAAGTGCTGGCGGCAGAGGTGCTGGCCGCTGTAGCGGATCAGCGTCACCGCCGGGGCGGCGCACTTCGAGCAGTCCACGGCGCGGGGACTGGATGTGCCGCTTAAGGGATTTGGGTAGGCCGACGATCGGGCGCAGGAGTTACCCTGATTTCAGGGTAACTTGGCGGACCTACGCCCCGATCCGCGAGAGCGCCCTCCGATACCCGTCGAGGCGCCGCTGCAGGGCCGCCTGGGCCTGGCCCTCGTGCTCAAGGAGCAGGCGCAGCGCCTTCTCCCGGGTCCTCGGGAGGGCCGCGGGGCCGACGTACAGCTCGACCTGTTCCCCGCGGCGGGGGCCGTTGAAGTGCCACACATAGACGTACCACTTCCCCTTGATCTTGCGGACCTTGAGACCGCAGCCGGGTTGCATGGCTGGTTACCCTGATTTCAGGGTAACTCGCGGCACTTCATGAACCCATCGGGGGGGTGAGTGAATGGCTAGACCTCGATCGTACTCCCCGGCGGGGCGACGTGCACCCGATCCGCCAGACCGGCCTCGCGGGCGACCCGGGCCATCCGCACCGGCGGCTCGGCGAACGGCTCCCAGGAGAGGTCGAAGGCGCCGTAGTGCACGGGGAGCAGGTGCTTCGCCCTCAGGAGGCGCATCGCCTCGAGCGCATCCTCCGGGCTAAGGTGATGGCGGCGGAAGGAGGCGGGCTGGTACGCCCCGATCGGGAGGACCGCGACGTCGATGTCGAACCGACGCCCGATCTCCGCGAACGAGTTGCCGAGCCCCGTGTCGCCGGCGAAGTACACGGTCCGGTCCCCCTGGAGGACGTAGCCCTGATACGCGGCGCGGAGGAAGAACCAAGGCGGGCGCCCGCTGAAGTGGTAGGCGGGGACGGCGGTGACGTCCCACCCGCCGACGCGCTCCGCGCCCCACCAGGGCAGCGCCCGAATGTCCCGGCGGCCCATGAGGCTCACGATCGGACGGAGGTTCCGCGGGACGACCGTCGGCGTGTGCTTGTCGAACTTCCGGATCGAGGGGGCGTCGAGGTGGTCGAAGTGATCGTGGCTGACGAGGACCGCGTCCGGCTTGCGGAGCTGCGCGGCGGTGAGCGGGAGCGGCGCCTTGCGCTTGCTGAACACGTAGGCGAGGCGGTTGGAGAAGTTCGGGTCGAAGAGCGCGGTGCGGCCGTCCTCCTCGACGAGCACGGTCGCGTGGGCGACGAAGGTCAGACGCACGCGCGTTCCACGTGGACCCCAGGGGATAAAGATGTGCCCGGGCGCCGCGAAAACGCCTTAAGCGCGCAGGCTCGTGAGCCCCTCCCCCCCATGGTCGATCTTCGAAAGGTCCGCAAGGAAGCGGAGGCCTTCGTGCGCGCGGTGGACCGCGAGGTCTACGAGAACTGGGCCGGCCTCAAGCCCGAGCTGAACACCGCCGCCATCTTCGAACGTTTCGCCGGGCTGTTCGCCAAGGAGACGCTCGACGACATCGGCGCCAGGCGCGCGGCCGCCACCGGGGACGAGGCGAAGCGCCTCCGGTACCTGTACGCCCTCCTCGCCGGCACCGCTCTCGAGAACCGCGTCCGGGCGCTGACCGACGAGCGCACGACCGAGGAGGCGAGGCGCGAGGTCGTCGTGGGCCACCACATCCTCCCCTTCCGGCAATCGGCTGTGACGATGGTGAACGAGGACGACCGCTCCGAGCGCGCGAGGATCTTCGCGGCGCGCAACCAGGTCATCGCGGACCTCAACCCGATCAGCGTCAAACGCCTGCAGATGCTGCACGCCCTCGCCAAGGACATGGGGTTCCGGGACTACGCGACGCTCTTCGCCGACGTCAAGGGCCTCGACCTCGACGGCCTGGAGACGATGACGAACCGGCTCGTCGAGCGCACGGAATCTCGCTACGTCGCGCGCATGGAGAAGTACCTGAAACCGCTCCGCATCCCCCTGCGGCAGGCCGAGCGCCACGACATCGCGTACCTCTTCCGCGGCAAGGCCTGGGACAAGGAGTTCAGGAAGGAGCGGGCGCTGCCGACGCTCAAGGCGACGCTCCTCGACCTCGGCTTCGACCTCGACGCGCAGGCGAACATCCGCGTCGACGCGGAGGAGCGAGCGAGCAAGTCGCCGCGCGCCTTCTGCAGCGGCCTCAAGATCCCCGAGGACATCCTCCTCGTCGTCATGCCGCAGGGCGGCCACGACGACTACGGCACGATGCTCCACGAGGCCGGGCACGCGGAGCACTACGCGAACGTCGACCCGAAGCTCCCCTTCGAGTTCAAGTACCTCGGCGACAACAGCGTCACCGAGGGCATGGCATTCTGCCTGGAGTACATCACGCTCTCCCCGGCCTGGCTTCAGGAGAAGATCGGCCTCTCCGAGACCGACGACTTCCTCGACTTCGTGTACACCTACAAGCTGTACTTCCTGCGGCGGTATGCGGCGAAGCTGCGCTACGAGAGGGAATTGCACACGAAAGGCGTGGAGGGTATGGCGGAGTCGTACGCGAAGGGGATGGAGCGCGTGCTCCGGTTCAAGCATCCCCGCGAGCACTACCTCACCGACGTGGATGACGGGCTGTACGCGGCGCAGTACCTTCGAGCGTGGATCCTAGAGGCCCAGATGTCGCAGGCGTTGCGCGAGATGTTCGGCGAGACCTGGTTCCGTGAGAAGGAGGCAGGCCGGTTCCTCCGGGGCCTCTGGGCGCAGGGCCAGAAGCTCACCGCCGACGAGCTCGTGAAGGAGTTCGGGTACACCGGCCTCGACATCGATCCCCTCCTGGAGCAGCTGGAGCAGCGACTGCCTGCATGAGGGCGTCAGGGCCCGCCAAGGCCTAGGTTCATGTAGGGGTGCATCGTCTTCGGGCGCATGTCATCCCTTCGATTGCCGGGTCTCGCCTTGGCGGCGGTCCTGGTCGCAGCGCTGTGGATCGCCGTGCCCGGAAGGGCCGTGTTCAACACGGGTTTCTCGGACCCCGCCGGCGACTGGACCAACCAGTACAACGCCCCACCGGCCTCATGGAAAGCCGCGGCGGACATCCGGTATGCCGGCTCGCAAACGAACGGGACGTCGGGGCTGATCCTGAATATCACGGTGGCGGGCCCCATCCAGACTGCGATCGACGACGGCGCCGATGCGACGTTCTCGAGCTTCGACTTCATGACGCACGGGACCCACGCGTCGGTGCATCTCAGCCTCAACGCCTCCCAGCCGTTCTACAGCACATACTCCTATGACTACAGCGATACGGGCGGGCTCCAGGGGAGCGGTCAGGTGCCCCCTGTCATCGTCGGGAACACCATTCAAGCCGAGGTGCCCCTTGAATGGGGTGGGCAGGAGTCCTCATACCTGCTCACGGTCACTAGTTTCATCACCAACTTCAATTTCACCACCCTGAAGACGGTGGAGGACGAAGCGGGGCTGGTGAACAACCCGCCGAGCATCACGAATGGGCCGGCGAGCACGGTGTCCTGGGCCGTAGGAACGCCCTGGAGCTTCGACTTCGACGCCACGGACCCGGAGTCCGACACGCCGCTGAACTGGTCGGTCGACGCGACGCCAGCAGCTCTCTGGTTCTCGATTGACAGCAACGGCGTGCTCACGGGGACTCCCCCGGGCGCCGGGACCTGGGCCGTCACCGTTACCGTTCAGGATCCCTTTGGCGGCACGGACCCCCGTTACTTCACCTTCAACGCCGTGACCTGCTCGGGGAACGCCCCTCCGACGATCATCGAGGTCAGCGGGACGCAGAGCGTCGCCCAGAACAGCTTCTACTCGCACAATTACGACGCGACCGACACGACCATCCCGAGCGACACGCTCACCTGGACACAGGTCGGTCCCTCGTGGGCGGACATCGACTCGAGCTCGGGCCTGTTCACCGCCACGACGATCGGCATCGCCGCGGGCACGTACACGTTCACGATCACCGTCACGGACGGATGCACCCCGGTGACCTCCACGCTCACCATCCAGGTGACGACGGGAGGGAGCCTGGACACGGACGGCGACGGCTTCTTGGACAGCATCGATAACTGCCCGTTCACATTCAACCCGACCCAGGCCGACACGGACCATGACGGGGCCGGGGATGCCTGTGACACGGGCAGCGGCGGTGGCGGGGACGACCCGCGGACGCAGACCCCGACCAGCACCGCGATCAGCATCGCCGTGACGAAGAACGCGGTGACCATCAGCCAGTCGGGGTCGTCCGTGACCATCAACTGGATGGTCGAGGGCACCACGACGGGGAGCGTCGACCACCTCACCTGGACCATGATCATCGACTACAAGAACGGGACGAAGGAGGTCGTGGCCATATTCCCCGAGTCCTCCGACGGCAGCGGGGGCGGCCTCACCCTCGGATTCCACGGCACCGGGACCGGGGGGTCGCGATCCACCTGGCACCAGCACATGGCCGGCACCGTGTCCACCGGGGGAGGGGCTCCTTCGCCGACGGACACCACCATCAAGAACGTCGTGGCCTGCTACCAGGCGTATGACTCGGCGGGGAAGTGGGCCTTCGCCTGCGTCTCCGTGTACGGGGAGAACGCGGGCGGGACGGGGAGCGGCAACCAGTCGAACGTCGGCGGCGGCAGCTCGTTCCTGCTGATCCTCGTACTCCTCATCATCATCCTGATCGTCGTCGCCGTGGTCGTCATGCTCCTCCTCATGCGCCGCAAGAAGGGGCGGGCCAGCCTGGCCCCGCAGATGCCCTCCTCGTCGATGCCCGCGCCGCCGCCCGGCGGTCAGAACATGGGACAGGCCCCGCCCCAAGGCGGCAACCCCGCGGACCAGCTCGGCGCCCTCGACCGGGCGCGGGCCTCCGGACTGCTGAGCGAGCAGGAGTACCAGGCGAAGCGCGCGGACATCCTCTCCCGCCTGTGAGCCCACGAGGAAACCATTAAATCGGTGGGCCGGCTTGATTGGGCCGTAGTGGCCCTGCTCAAGAAGGCCTCCACCGTCGCGGAGACGCAGGCCCTCTGCCCGACCTGCTCCGCGATCGTCGTGGTCTCGGCCAAGGAATGCCCGGAGTGCGGCGAGGTCTTCGGCGGCGACACGTTCAAGGAGTTCCTGCCCGAACGCGGGGGCGGCGGGAGGATCGAGCGCCTCCTGTTCTGGGCGGGCCTGGGCCTCGTGGTGATCGGCGGCCCCGGCGTCGCCCTCGGCTCCTGGATCCACGACGTGGCCCAGATCCCCATCGGCGGCAACGCCTTCGAGGTCTTCGGGCCCGTCAACCGCTTCGTCGCCGCGATCGGCCTCATCATCCTCATCGTCGGCATCGTCATCCTCCTGATCTCGCTCCGCCTGAGCAAGCCCTCCTTCGAGGACGACTACGACGTCGGCGCGCCCAAGGGCGCGTGACCGGGCGCACGGTTAAATAGACGGCCCCCGATGCAACGGCGGGGAACACTATGGGTACGTTCGGCCAGGGCCCCCGCGGGCCCCCCACGCCAGTGGAGGAAGGGAAGATCTACGACGCGAAGATCGAGGACATCGGGCGCGAGGGCGACGGCGTCGCGCGCATCGAGAACTTCGTGGTCTTCGTGCCCGGGACGAAGGTCGGGGACCAGGTGAAGGTCAAGATCACGCGGGTCATGCGCCGCATGGCCTTCGGCGAGGTCGTCAAGGAGTAGGGTTCGAAAGGCGTCCAAGAACGTATTTGACGCCACCCGTGCCCTGGGGCCCTGTGATGCGGTCCGGGCTCCTGCTCATCGCCCTGCTCCTGCTGCTGCCGGTGGTGCGTGCCGCCGACTCGGACTCAGACCTGGTCGCCGATGAGCTGGAGGACCGCACGGAGCGCGCGCTCAGCGTGCGCGCGTTCCCCGAAGGCGCCCCGACGGCGCTCTACGTGCGCTCGGAGGCGCGCGAGGGCGGGGACGCGTTCGAGATGGACTGGTCGAAGGGTCGGATGAGCGTCGACTATCTTCCCGACGTGGCTGGAACCCCCGCGGTGACCCTGGGGCTGGCGTTCGGCTCCCTGGTGGAGTTCACGGACGCCGACGGGGACGGGGCGCCGGGCCCCGACGAGGTCGAGCGCACCGTGGACCTCCGGTCCGGGTACTCCGCGGGGGCGGTGGAGGAGAGCATCCTCCAGGACGGCGGCAAGGTGGTCGCGTTCACGATCCGTCGCGATCCGGTCGCCTTCCGCCTCGAGGTCACCTCGCGCTTCACGACGGTGGACGGCCGGCCGGCCTCGCCGGTCGAGGTGCGCCTCGCGGTCACCGTCGACCATGCCAACCGCTTCTCCGGGACGCGGGTGGCGCTCGCGGTCGACGTGCTCCCCTCGGAGGGCTCCGCCCTGCGGCCCTACCAGGCCCGCCCCGGGTTCGGGCTGGGGGCGGACGAACAGGCGCTCTCGACGACCTCCGGCGGCGAGGAACTCTACCTCGCCTGGGATGGTGTGGCGACCGCCGACGGCACCGAGGCCCCGGTCATTGCCCCGATCCCCGTCTCCACGACCGGCGAGGGCCTCCCCCTCGTCTTCGCCTACCCCCGCGCCGAGCTCCTCCGCCACTCCCTCCGGATCGGCGTCGTGAGCGAGGCGCACGCCGCCGAGCTCGCCGCGCCCAGCCCCGAGGTGACCGCCGGCGCCTATGCGCTGACCCTCGGCCTCGCCGCCACGATCGTCGTCGCGACGGCCCTGCGCCGCCGCGCCCGGTAGGGTTTATCCCGCCGCGCGGCGATGCGCGCCCGGTGACCCCGTGCTCCTGACGACCATCGCCGCCGCCCTCGTGACGCTCCTCTCGTCCGCGCTCCTGATCGTCGCCCTCCTGGCGTACCGCCGCGGCCGGGAGAAGGGCATGGTGTTCCTCGCCGCCGCCTTCGCGCTGTTCGCGGTGAAGGGCGCGCTGCTGACGGCGAGCGTCCTCCTCGGGGTGCCCGCCCTCGCCGACGCGGCGACGCTGCTGGCGCTCCTCGACGTCGGGGTGCTCGCCCTCCTGTACGCGGTGACGCTGCGGCGGTAGGGGTGCCCCGTGGACGCGCTCGACCACGCGACCCGGCGTCGCGTGTACGACCTCGTGCGCCGCGCCCCCGGCGCGCACCTGCGGGAGATCGCGCGGCTGCTGGAGCTCTCGATCACCCTCGCCGACTACCACCTCCGGTTCCTGGAGAAGCACGAGCTCGTGTCGCACAGCATGGACGGGGAGTTCAAGCGCTTCTACCCGAGATCCGTGTTCGGGGACGCGTCGGCGGTGCCGGCGCTGGAGGACGCGGACAAGCGGCTGCTCGCGTTCCTGCGGCAGCGCGTGCCCCGCTCGGTCCTCCTTCGTCTCCTCGAGGTCGAGCAGTCGTTCCACCGGGACCTCCTGGAGGCCGCGCAGGTCTCGCCCTCCACGCTCTCCCACCACCTCCGGAAGATGGTGCAGGGCGGGGTGCTATTGTGGACGAGCGAGCGGATGTACCGCGTGGCGGACCCCCGCCGCGCCGCACGCCTCTCGGTCGCCTATGACATCGCGACGGCGGACCAGGTCGACGTGTTCCTCCGGGTGTGGGGCGAGTTCCGGCTGTGAACCGGCTCTTCTGGGGACGTCCCCGGAATCTTCTGCGGACGTCCGCAGAATCCCCTCCCGACCTGCCGCTCGTCGGAATGGCCCTCCGTCCGATCCCTCCGGTCCCGCCCCGAACGCGGAATGAGCAGGGATGCGATAGGCTTAAATATATAATAATGCATGAATATAATTGATGACCGGCACAGAACGGACAATCCTCTCCTGGGACGTGCCGCGCGAGGACAAGGCGCTCCAGGGGAAGGTGAACCGACTGGTCTTCGGGTACGCCAGCAAGAAGACCGTGGGCGAGGGAGAGGTCGAGTACCGATACCCCGGGTTCCTGGACCGGGCGGGGGCGGAGCGATTGGGGCAGTCGGTGGTCCTCCTCACCCCGGAGGACGCCGCGGCCCTGGAGTTCGCGCTGCGGGAGTTGGCGGTGAAGCTCCTCGTGCGCCCCGTGTCCCTGCGGATCGACGGCGTGGCCGAGGTGGCGGCGTCGGCGGTCTCGCGGGCGGATATCCAGACCATTCTGAGGACGTCTCCAGAAGTCCCAGCCGAGGCCCTGTGAGACCGGCGAGGGAGTGCGTCGAGCCTATCCTGCGTCTTTTCTGAGGACGTCTCCAGAATCGCCCTCCGGCATTCGGCCGTTCAGGCAGACCGTTCCGGGAACGTCTCCGGAAACCCGGCGAGGCCGGCGCCTCCGGGTCGATCGGGAACCTCCATCTGAGGACGTCTCCAGACTGCCGTGACCTGCACCAGGTGGCCTTTCTGCGGACGTCCCCGGAATCGCCTCACGGCGCACGGTCGTCCAGCCGCCCCGTCGTTCTGCGGACGTCTCCGGAAACCGGCGATCGTTGACAGTCACCCGACTCGAGGCCCGTTCTGCGGACGTCCCCAGAATCCGGCCATGCGGTCCGGCGACCTGTGGGCCCGTCCGCGGACGTCCCCGGAATCCTCGCAGGTGCCACCTTCGAAGACCCCCGATGGAATCGCATACCCGGTCGGTGCCCCGCGACGACTCAGACCTTCCCGCGCACCCCGAGCATGAGGTTGAACGCGAGCTTTTCGAGGAAGAGCTTGTCCTTGTCCCCGAAGGCGTCCAAGGTGTCCGAGTCCACGTCGATCTCCCCGTAGACGCGAGTACCGTCCTTGATCGGGACGACGATCTCGCTCTTCGTGCTCGGGAAGCACTCCAGGTAGCGCACGTCCTTCGAGACGTCGCCGACCACCTCGGTGCGGCCGCTCTTCGCCGCCGCCCCGCAGACGCCCGTGCCGACCGGGATTCTGGTGTGCTCCGTCGCCTGAGGTCCCCGCCAGGCCTTGAGGACCAGGTCCGGGCCCTCGATCATGTAGATCCCCGCCCAGGTGTACCGGGGCATCTTCGCGAGCGATTCGACGGCGGTGTCGTAGAGGGCCTGGGGCGCCGACTTGGCGGCGACGCCCTTCTTCATCGCGGCCAGAAGGAGGTCCGCCTCCGTGGCCTCCTCTTTGGCGAACCCCTGGAAGTTCCCCATCCCGTTCATGCCGTCGCCACGACGTCCGGGCAGAAAGCGTTTTCGGCGAGCAGAAATCCAACGCGCGGGCCGGCGGGCGGACGATTCGACAGGTGCCCGGCTATAGGTTTATAGAGAAACTTGCTACTCCCCGACCAACCACAAGCATCCCTCCACAACGAGGCCGTTCCTGTTTTAGCATGAACGGCCCACTTTTTCTACGCGCCCAGGTCTTCTATGGGTCGCCGCTCAAGGTTTCACGCCGTCGTCATCGGGGCGCCGGCCTGTCCGGCCCCGAAGCGAGTGGCGGGATCGAAGCCCCGTGGCGGTCGATGGTGACCGCCCTCCCGGACACCGTCACCCGGCCCTCCGCGAAGAGGCGGACGACCGTGGGCAGGAGGACGTGCTCCCACTCCAGGATCCTCGCCGCCAGCGTCTCCGGCGTGTCGTCCTCGCGGACCTCCACCGCCTTCTGCAGGACGATCGGACCGCCGTCCGTCGACTCGTCCACGAGATGCACCGTGCATCCGGACACCTTCGCCCCGTGGCGCAGGACGTCCTCGTGCGGGTGCGCGCCCGGGAAGGCGGGGAGGAGGGAGGGATGGATGTTGATGACCCGCAAGGGAAAATGCGAGAGCAATTTGGCGGTGACGAGGCGCATGAACCCGGAAAGGACGACGAGGTCGACGCGCTTCTCCTGGAGGGTCGCCGCCACCGCCTCATCGAACTCCTCGCGCGACCGGCCCTTATGGTCGATCACCGCCACGGGAACCCCCGCCTCCTCTGCCCGCGCGATCACCAGCGCCCCGGGTACGTTGCACACAAGGACCGCGATCTCGGCCCCCAGCGTCCCGCGGTCCCGAGACTCGACGAGCGACTGGAAGCCGGTGCCCCGACCCGAGGCCAGGACGCCGATCCAGTAGGTCATCGCTTCCCCTCAGTGCCGGAACATCCGCACGCCGCTGAACACCATCGCCATTCCGTGCTCGTCCGCCGCCGCCACGACCTCCGCGTCCCGGATGCTCCCCCCGGGCTGGAGGATCGCCGCCACGCCGGCCTTCGCGGCAGCGTCGACCCCGTCGCGGAAGGGGAAGAACGCGTCCGAAGCGAGGCACGACCCCTTCGCCTTCTCCCCCGCCTTCGTGGCGGCCAGGAAGGAGGCGTCCACTCTGGACATCTGCCCCGCCCCGATCCCGACGGTGACGCGGTCCTTCGCGAGGACGATCGCGTTGCTCTTGACGTAAAGGCAGACGCGCGCCGCGAACAGCAGGTCCTCCACCTGGGCCGGGGTCGGGGACACCTTCGTCACCACCTTCAGGCCCGCGGGGGACAACCCCGGCCACCCGGCGGTCTGCACCAGCGTCCCGCCATGGACGCGAAGGACCTCAAGGTCCGTGGACGGTTGCAGGGGCCCGCCGGCATCCAGGATCCGGAGGTTCTTCTTCGTCTGCAGGATCTCCAAGGCCTCGGGGGTGTAGAACGGGGCCAGGAGAGCCTCGACGAAGTGCGGCTTCATCGCCCGGGCCGCCTCCCCGTCCACTTCCCGGTTCACGCCGACCACGCAGCCGTACGCGGCCATCGGGTCCGCATCGAAGGCGCGGCGGAACGCCTCGGCGGCGGTGGACCCGAGGGCGACGCCGGAGGGGTTCGCGTGCTTGATCACCGCCGCGCACGGCTCGGGGAACTCCAGCACGAGCCGGAGGGCGTTGTCCAGGTCGAGGAGGTTGGTGTACGAGAGCTCCTTCCCGTGACGCTGCTTGCACCGGGCCAGCGAAGTGCCCGTGGCCGCCCCATCGGCGTAGAAGGCGGCGACCTGATGCGGGTTCTCCCCATACCGGAGGTCCTGGGACTTCGCCTGCGCGAGACGGAGGTGCCCGGGGAGCCGCTCCCCTTTCTCGCGGCTGAGGTACGCGTAGATGGCGGCATCGTAGGCGCTCGTGAGGGCGAAGGCCTCGGCGGCGAGCGAGAGACGAGTCGACTCGGAAAGCCCGCCCGTATCCTGGATCTCCTTGGCGACGGCGGCGTACTGGTCCGGACGCACGACGACCCCGACCCGCCCGAGGTTCTTCGCCGCCGCGCGGACGAGGGCCACGCCGCCGACGTCGACCTGCTCCAGGGCCCTCGCCAGCGGGGCACCCCCCGACACCGCCTCGCCGAACGCGTACAGGTTCACCACGACGAGATCGATCGGCCGCGCGCCCGCCGCCGCGAGCTCGCCGAGCTGGTCGGTGCGGGCGAGGATGCCGGCGTGCAGGGCGGGGTGCAGCGTCTTCACGCGCCCGCCGAGCAGCGGGGACTGGTTCGTGATCTCGGAAACGAGAACGACCGGAACCCCGTTCTCCTTCAGGAACGCCGCGGTGCCGTCGCTCGCGATGATCTCGACGCCGCGCGAGACGAGCCCCTGTGCGAACTCCACGAGGCCGTGGCGGTCCGTCACGCTGAGCAGCGCGCGACGGATCGGGGGCATTGCGCTTACCGGGGCCTCATGGGTCGCGGCTAATTAAACCTCACTAGGTCCGGAAGGCGCGCGTCACGCGGAGGCTGCCGGCCTCCGTCGCCTCGAAGACCTGATGCCCGCCGACGCCGAGCGCGACGAGGACGAGGCCCTCGGCGGACAGAGTCTTGAGCGCCGCGTTGAACTCGACGTCCGTGAAGGTGAACCCCTCGTTCGCGAGGCTGGCCCGCGCCTCTTCGGCGGTGGAGCGTCGTTGCACGAGCGTCTTCAGGAGTCGGAGCTGTTTGTAGTCCAAGGAGCCCGTTCTATCTCCCGGCGGGTATAAAGCGGATTGCGGACGGTTCTCGAACTCGACTGTCAACGCGGGGCCGCGGGGGCTCCTCCACCCCCTCCCCCAAAGCCTTTTCCGAGGCCCCCCGTTGCCGCGACCGGGGAGTGCCTCCTGAAGGAGATCTGGGTCGAGAAGTACCGCCCCCAGAGGCTCGCCGACGTCGTCGGGCACGAGGAGATCGTCTCGCGCCTGGAGGCCTACGTCAAGCAGGGGAACATCCAGCACCTGCTGTTCGCCGGCCCGGCGGGGACGGGGAAGACAACGTGCGCCATCGCCCTCGCGCGGGAGATGTTCGGGGAGGACTGGAAGGGGAACTTCCACGAGCTGAATGCGTCCGATGAACGTGGGATAGACATCGTCCGCGGGAAGATCAAGGAGATCGCGAGCCTCCGCCCCATGGGCCAGCACCCGTTCAAGATCATCTTCCTCGACGAGGCGGACAACCTCACCTCCGATGCGCAGGCGGCGATGCGCCGCACCATGGAGACGTTCACGCGGACGACGCGGTTCATCCTGTCCTGCAACTACTCGTCGCGGATCATCGAGCCGATCCAATCGCGCACGTCCGTGTTCCGCTTCCGCCCGCTCCCCGCTGCGGCGGTGGAGACGTACGTGAAGCGCGTGGCGAAGGGCGAGGGCCTGGAGGTGACCAAGGATGGAATGGAGGCGCTGACGTACCTCGCCCAGGGGGACCTCCGGCGGGCGACGAACGCCCTGCAGGTCGCCGCGGCGGTGGACACGAAGATCACGGCGGACGGGCTCTACCGGGTGTCGAGCACGGCGCGCCCGGAGGCGATCAAGGGCATCCTCGAGGCGGCGCTCCAGGGCGAGTTCACGAAGGCGCGCGACCTCCTGGACGAGGCCCTCGTGGAGTACGGGCTGAGCGGCGAGGACGTGGTGAAGCAGATCCACCGCACCGTCTTCGACCTCGCCCTCCCGGACGAGCAGAAGGTGCGCATCGTCGACCAGGTCGGGGAAGCGGAGTTCCGCCTCGTCGAGGGCAGCAACGAGCGCATCCAGCTGGAGAACCTGCTGGCGCACCTCGCCTTGGTCGGTCGCGAGATGCGGAAGAAGTGAGGCGTCGAATTCACAGGAACCCGACGCCGAAGGAATCTGGCGAGAACAGGACGATCCTGTGGCCATCGGGATCTCGGACGTGGGCCTCTCGCGAGCCAGTGGCTCCCTCCTCGGGGCCGATAACTTCAATGCCAGCACTCCTCAGTTCCCGGCAGACCTCATCCAAATCCGCCACCTGGAAGCCGAGCACGATTCCTTCAGATGCGGTAACGGGGTGGCTGATCCTCCGTAGTTCGATGGCCACCATGCCCAGTAAGCCTCCAAGCCGGGCAGTCTCCCTGCCGCTTTGACCACTCCCCCGCGGTAGTAGGTAGAACCCCAGCAGGTCCCCGTAAAAGTGGATGGAGCGAGCGAGGTCTGCGACATCGATGATGACACGGTTGAAGAGCAGCCCGTGCGAGGGACCCCCGCCCTCGCGGACGGCCTTTTCCTGCAGATCGAGGATCGTGTTCTCGGTCACTTGCGCGATGCCCGTTGGAACGACCTCGGTCACCATGAACGGGAGGGCCCCGCCCATCGGGGCGATCCCCGGCACGATGACGACGTCGCCATTGACAAGCGGGCGCTTGAGCAGCCCGATCTTCACGAAGTTCTCAATGCCTTGCCCGAATGCGATCTTGTGCCCCTCGGAGATGATGGGGGCGATCGTGACGCGCTCGGCGGTGAAGACCTCGGCCTTCTTGATCTCGACCCTGTCGCCGAGGGAAACGCCGATGTTCCGCCGGACGAAGCCGTCAACGCAGAGGATGCCCTTGCCCTCCTCCTCCGGCTTCATGGAGGCGATCTTCGCCGCCGAGTTCTTCTTCCCGATGATCTCGACGATGTCCCCGACGTCGACCCCAAGGGCCAGCCGGGACTTCGTGTCGATGCGCGCGCGGCCGAGACCGACGTCGGACTCCGGGGCTTCAGCGACCGTCAACGTGATGGACTCAACCACGGGCATCGCCAGTCCCCAGCATCGTCAACCCGCATATTAGGGCTTCCGCATGCACCCGGGGCAAGGCGCGAGCGGGATAATGCCGTGGCCTGTCTCAGAACGGCTTGAACATCATCAGGAACATCAGGACCAGGATGCCTCCAAACCCCACCTCGTGGAAGGGAGCAACTGAGCGCATCCAGCCGGAGGTCTGGTGGCGCACCTCGCCCTGGTCGGGCACGAGATGCGGAAGAAGTAGTTTTCACGGATACTTGAATCGGTGTCAGGTCCCGAGGGGGCCACGTCGCGCCGAGAACAGCCCAACCAAGTGTCCGTCCGGATCTCGGACCAAGGCCTCGATGCGACCCACGTCCACGACCTCGGGGGACTGGACGATGGCGGTTCCCGCCGCACGAAGCCTGTCCAGTAGCGGGTCCAGGGCCTCGACTTCGAAGTACAAGACAACGCCTTGTGAGGGACGGAAGGCTTCCGTGGAATCTGTCACCCGTAGAGTGATGGTCGAAGTCCCGTTTGGACTAGACAGACGAACTCGACTGCGAACCGACCCTTGCTCAACGCTGGCTGCCTCGAATCCGAGGAGGGTCTCATAGAAAGCGAGGGACCGCTCTAGGTCGCGCACGAGAACCAACGCGTGCCGAAAGTTCAGATAGTCGGGAACCAACTCACCGGATTCACGAGCGGGGCGATCACTCAGCTCGAACGTCGTCGTCTCTCGGACTTGGACAATCCCGTCTGGGACGACTTTGACCACCATGAACGGCAGTGTTCCGCCGATGAGCGAGATGCCGGGCACGATGACAACATCCCCCTGAGTGAGCGGGCGCTTGAGGAGCCCGCGCTTCACTGAGCTCTCGATGCCCTCGCCGAAGGAGATCTTGTGCCCCTCGGAGATGATGGGGGCGATCGTGACGCGCTCGGCGGGGAAGACCTCGGCCTTTCGCACTTTGACTTTGTCCCCGATGGAGGCCCCGAAGTTCCGCCGCATGACGCCATCCACTCTGAGGACTCGCCTCCCCTCGCGCTCTTTACTCAGAGGGAGCAGTTTGGCCGCCGACCGTTTGGATCCCAGAATCTCCACGATGTCCCCGACGACCAAGCCAAGGGCCAAGCGAGACTTCGCGTCAATGCGCGCGCGGCCAAGGCCAACGTCAGACTGCAGCGCCTCCCTGACTTTCAGGGTCATGAACTCGACCATCGTCTTCGGTCTGCATCGTCGCACACCGGACTTATGGCTTCCGGCGGTTCGACCGGTTCCTAGCGAAGCGATTCCAGCCGTTCTGTACAGCGCGAATGACATCCTAGAACGGCTTGAACATCATCAGGAACATCAGGACGAGGATGCCGCCAAACCCGACCGCCGCCAGCGCCATCGGGTTGGACTCCTTGAGATAGGTGTCGAGCTTGTCCCGGGTGTACCCTTTCGCGAGCAGCTTCTCCCATGACTTCGCGGAGAGCATCGACGGCTTCACGCCGAGCGCGGCCCGCGCCTTCAGGTAGCCGCGGGAGAGCGGCGTCATCAGCGCGGTGATCACGATGAGGACGATGATGGACGCCCAGAACCAGAGGGTCGGGGCCCCCACGCGGAGCCAGATCTCCACCCCGAGTGCGATTCCTGTGATGAGGACGAAGATCCACCCGAGGCCCATCATGAGCAGGGTCGACCCAGATACATCGAGGAGGGCCACGACCTTGGCGGGCTCGCGCTCCTTACGCAGCCGGAACGCGACCGCCGCGGAGGTCCCGTGCGCAATCAGGAAGATGAAGACGGCGGTCAGGTGCAAGAACATCAGGACCTCGTGGGCTTCGACCATCGCCACGGCTACGCGCGGGGAAATATATACCCAACGCTTCGGGCCGCAGGCCAGACCTCACGCGAACGAGCCGAGGGCCTCGACGACCTCCCGGGAGTGGTCGAGCGAGGACAGCCAGGAGGCGAGCCCGACCAGATGGAGGGAGCGGTCGGTGGCGGTGGAATGGCGGTATTCCTGGAGGGCCGCGTGCGCGTAGATGAGCGAGTGCCCTCCCGTCGCATGGGCATCTTCCTTGGCCGCCTCCCGCGCCAGCGTGGCGACGAGGTCCTCGGGATTGCCGCCAGAGGCGAGGTATCCCTGCAGGAGGCCCAGCACCTCGGCGGTGTCCCCCATGTCGATCGCCAGCGTCATCTCGTTCAAGGCCGCCCCGCGATCCCCGATCGTGGCGGGTGCGGGGAGAATCGGGGGCGCGGACTTCACCGCCGCGGCGAGGACCGCGGCCTGAAGGGCGGGGAGCACCCGGTGGGACGACTTCGAGAAGTGCAGGACGAAGCGCGCCGCGTGCGCGAAGGTGAACGCATGGACCGCCGCATCACCGCCACCGCCGAGGATGGCCCGGGAGAGGTGGCGGGAGACGACATCGAGCAGACCGTCCGCCCCGGCCCCGGAGGAGAGCGCGGCGACCGCGGCCTTGGCGGCGGCGGTCCTGTCCTCCCCGCCGAAGGTCTTCTCCACCGCCATGAGTTCGTTCGGGAGGGCGCCGCTTTGCCGAGAGACACGGTCGAGGTCGAGCATCGCCGATCCGAGGCTGCGCGAGACCGCGACCCAGGAATCGGTGTCCCGGGGCGGTGACGCCACCGCCCGGATCGCCGGACGCAGGACGAGCATGGGGCTGTTGCGCCAGCCAATCTGGCGGGCCAGAATCCACCCCAAGGTGGCGGCGACGAGCTTGTGCCCGCCGACGGCATTGTCCTCCGCCGCGCCCTGGAAGAAGAGGTCCCCGACCTGGACGCGCTCGCGGTTGCGGAGGAGGCCATGGAGCAGACGCTCTGCGTCTCCTGCGCGGCTCTCCTGGATGGCGGTGAGGAGCGACTTGGAGAGATGGACCTCCTCCCCGAGGATCCGGCCCGGGGGGGCCGGGGCGGTGCGCCTCGGCGAACGTGCGAGGTACCACGCGGACTGCGCGAGCGGGAGGAGTTGGTCGCGGCGCATCAGGGGCGTGAGCCCCGCGGCGGCGCCCAGGGCGAGATAGGGGTGGAGGTGGGCCGGGACCGGCGGCCTCTCCGCGTCGAGGATGGAGCAGGCCGAAAGGGCGACCTCGCGCAGCATCTCGGGGATGCCGGAGACCGAGGAGCGGGCGAGGAGCGCGGCCGTCACCGCGGCGGGGTCCCCGGACTCCAGGCTCTCCGCGATCGTCTTCATGGGCGCGCGGCGGCGAAGGACGAAGGCCGCATAAGGGTTGGGGCCGCCCGCATCGCGACCGGCAACATTTATCTCCCCGCCCCGGCTTCGGCGCGCGAAGCGGCTGTAGTGTAGCTGGTTATCACGTAAGCTTGCCAAGCTTGCAACGCGGGTTCGAATCCCGCCGGCCGCACTTCCCCTCCTCGCAGCGAAAGCGTATTAGAGCCTCCGGGGTACCGCGCGACGTGAACCTCGCGGACCTGGGGGAGCGCGGCGCCGTCGAGATCCTGAAGAAGGTCTACGACCGCGGGCACCTCATCGGGATCGGAGACGACTGCGGCGTCATCGAGCTGGACGACAATTACATCCTGGTCACGACGGACGTGGTCAACCAGCGCACGCACATCCCCGCCGGAGCGACACCCGTCCAGATCGGCTGGTACCTTGTCGCGATCAACCTCAGCGACGTCGCCGCCATGGGCGGGTTCCCCCTCGGCTTCGTCACCGCGCTCTCCATGCCCCGCACGACGGCGGTGGACTACCTCCGTGAGCTCGCGCGCGGGATCGAGGACTGCTGCCGCCAGTTCGGGATCCCCGTGCTCGGCGGGGACACGAAGGAGGCCTCGGAGCTGTCCCTGGCCGGCACCGCGATCGGGAAGGTGAAGAAGTCGAAGATCCTCCTGCGGCGGGGGGCCCGGGCCGGGGACGTCGTCGTCGTCACCGGGGAGATCGGGCGCAGTGGGCTGGCCTACCGCCAGGTCACCGACCCCGTGCACCAGCGCGACGCCCTCGACGTGATCCTGCGCCCGTACCCGCGCGTCGAGGAGGGCAAGATGCTCTCCGAGAGCGGCGTCGTCTCGAGCTGCATGGACGTCTCGGACGGCCTGGGGACGACCCTGGCCCAGATGGCCCGCGCGAGCGGCGTGCACTTCGAGATCTCCTGGGCGAAGCTGCCTCTCCCCCACGACCTGCGACAACTCCCGGCCAAGGAGGCGAAGGAGGCGGCCCTGCACTTCGGCGGCGACTACGAGCTGGTCGCCACGGTGAGGCCGGCGGCGGTCACGGAGCTCCAGCATCGGCTCGAGGCCTCGCGGCACAAGCTCACGGTGATCGGGACGGTCGCGGAGCACGGGAGCAACCTCCTCCTCACGGAGGGCGGCGAGGAACCCCTGGAAGACCGCGGCTGGGAGCACTTTCGCACCGAATTGAAGTCGGTCACCCAGCGACAATAGTTTTTAACCGCCGGGCCGGATGTTATGGAGAAGATGCCCCTCGAGCCCCTCGCGGTGCGCGAGAAGCCCCCGGTCGAACCGGTGGGGAAGGTCGCGACGCTCTGGCGGCGTGATGACGGCGGGAAGATCGTCTGCACCGCGTGCGCGCGCTATTGCAAGATGAACGAGGGACAAACGGGCCTGTGCGGCGTCCGGGGCGTCCTCCAGGACAAGCTCTGGCTCTACGTGTACGGGAAGATCATCACGGGGCACGTCGACCCCATCGAGAAGAAGCCCGTGATGCACTACATGCCGGGAAGCAAGATCTTCTCCATAGCGACCACTGGGTGCAACTGGCTTTGCCATCCCGCAGGTACCCCAATCCTGCTCGCTGACGGTTCATCGAAGCCTGTAGAGTCGGTAGGGGTGGGAGACCGGCTGTGGTCCTACAACGTGGACGGCGGGTTCGAGATCCTCCCCTCGGTTGTCACCCACATCGGCCGGCGACTGGATTGGATCTATCGCATTCGCGTCGGTACTCGTGGAAACGCCGGCCTTGAGGCGACCGCGGAGCATCCCATCCTGACCCGCCGTGGATGGGTCCTCGCCCGAGACTTGCAGCGCGGCGACGAAGTGCTCAAGGTCTGGTACCAAAACACACAGGAATGGAAGAGGAGGAGGGCGCAATCAATCTCCTCCGCAGACTTTTCGTGCGGGGTCTGCGGGGAGGTCGTCCTCGGGCTCGTCGCGTGGAACCAACACCGCGGCCAGTGTTACACCCGAGACGCGGAGTACAGCGAAGCGGAGCGTCTTGTCCGGTCGGAGAGAATGAGAAGGACGAATCCAATGCGCGACCCGGCCGTCGCCCGACGGGCGTCAGCCACCTCCAAGGCTCGATACGCAATCGATCCGAGTCACGGGTGGCATCGGAACCTCGAACGTCTGGCGGCGTGGCGTCACCGCCATCCTTCCGGCGGCCAAGTCCGCCTCTATCAGATCCTGGACTCGATGGGCATCTCGTACGAGAGGGAGTTCCGGATCCGCCCGGAGATCCGACTTGAAGCGTCGAAGAAGTTCTACGTTGCCGACGCGGCCATCCCGGACCTGAATCTCGACATCGAGGTCGACGGATTCTGGCATATCAAGTCTCCCGAGGTCCAGAAGGACGACCGCATCCGTGACGCGACCCTTGAGGCAAACGGGTGGCGGGTACTGCGGATCTGGAGTCCGGACCTCTTCCGTCACGAAACGGCCGTCAGGGACGTCATCGACGAGGCCACCGCCCTGGTCGTGCGACAGAACAAGAAGATGTGGCTGCCCGTTCACTCGGTACTGCCGACGGACCGGTTCGAGGACGTGTTCAGTTTCGAATGCATCCCGAACCACAACTACGTCGCCAACGGAATACTTTCCCATAACTGTCGGTATTGCCAGAATGCGGACATTTCGCAGAGGAGAAAAGTAGAAGGGATTGATGTCGAACCTGGAGATGTCGTTCGAATGACGCTCGAGAACGGCTGCCAGGGCCTCGCCTACACCTACAACCAGCCGACGATCTGGATGGAGTTCGCGCACGACATCGGCGTGGCCGCACGGAAGGCGGGCATCTTCAACGTCTTCGTCTCGAACGGCTACGACACCCCGGAGACCGTCGGGATGATGGGCGACTTCCTGGACTGCATCACGGTCGACTTCAAGGGCAGCGGCGAGACCAACTTCGTGCGGAAGTACATCAACATCCCCAACGCCGACCCGATCTTCCAGACCATCCAGGAGATGCGCGACCGGACGAAGATCCACATCGAGATCACCGACCTCATCGTGCCGAAGGTGGGCGACGACCTCGACGCCTGCCGCAAGCTCTCCAAATGGGTCTATGACGAGCTCGGCCCGGACACGCCGATCCACTTCCTGCGCTTCCACCCGGACTACAAGATGATGGACTTCGAGTGGACCCCGGTCGAGACGCTCGCGCGGCACTGCGAGATCGCCAAGGAGGAGGGATTGCACTACGCCTACATCGGCAACGTGCCCGGGCACCCCTACGAGCACACCTACTGCCCCGGGTGCAAGAAGATCGCGGTGAAGCGCCATGGGTTCGACATCACCGGCTGGTACCTGGACAAGCACAACAAGTGCCGGTCGTGCGGGACGGCGATCCCCATCCAGGGAAGCCTGCAGCGCACCGCCAGCCAGGACCGGTACTACGGGGTCCGGCTCCAGCGCTAGACCACGAACCGACCGCGCTCGACCAGGAGGCGGCCGTCGACCTCGACGCTGGGCTCGCGGATCACCGCGTCGACGCGCACGCCACAGCGGTTCTTGCCGCCGAACGCCACGTTGTCGCCGAAGGCCAGGTTCGCGCCGCCCAGGGCCTTCCCCGACTCGCTCCCCGGCCCGGTCAGGCGCGCTTTCGGGTTCAGGCCGATACCGAACTTCGCGAGCACGCGTCCCTCCTTCCCCCCGCGGTTCATCTCCAGGACCGCGGCCTGGGCGCCGACAATGGCGCTTGCGACCCCGCCCTTCACCATCACGGTCGCCGCCGTGCCGAGCGCCTCCGCGAAGGAGACGTCGATCACGAGACGGCCCTCGGAGCGGTCCTCCACGGGGACGACGAACATCTCGCCGGCGGGGAGGGTCGCGACGTCGCCGGCGTTGCGGCAGAGCCCGGTGTCCTGGGTGACCCAGTCGCGACCGCGGACGTCGAGGGTCAGGTCCGTTCCCGCGCCCGTGGTGATCCGCACGGACCGCGAGCCCCGGACGCGGCGCCCGAGCTTGTGCATGACCTGCTGGATCTCGAGGTGGTCGGCGGTGAGCGCGCCCTCGGAGAGCATGTCCTCGGTCACCGCCGGGAGCGAGACGACCCGGGCGCCGGCGCGGCTGGCGGCACGACGCGCGCGGGAATGCGTCATGCTGAGGGACGTGGCCAGGATGATGACGTCGCAGTCCTCCATGACGCGGCCGAGGTGCCACGGCGGGTCCGCGTGCGGCCGGGGCCTCGGCGTGATCATCGCGAGGACCGGGTCGGCGCCCATCTCGCTCGCCGCCTCGAAGAGCGCGACGCCGACGGCGTCCCGCGTCGTGTCGGCGAGGATGAGGACCTTCTCATTCTCTTGGAGGTTGAGGCAGGACCGCAGCACCTGGCGCGAGCCTTCCTCGAGTCCCATGCGGGGCCGCGTAGGAGGGGTCGCCCACATGAATCTTGCCCGAACCCGTTCGCGCCCGCGATAACCACCCGCCTACGGTTAAATACGCACGCGGGCGAACCCGTCCCGTATGATGGCCACGACCTCCGTCGGGGAGGTGAAACGCCTCCTGACCACGTTCGGCCGGGAGAACAACGTCGCCCTCGCCGCCGTCGTCTCGCGCGCGGGGATGCCGATCGCCTGGACCGTGCCGGAAGAGGTGCACCTCGACAACTTCGCGACGCTCGCGGCCACGCTCATCGGGGCCGGCGAGGTCATCTACACCGGCCTCGGGAAGTCCCCGCCGCGACGCGTGGCGGTCGAATCCGAGGAGGGCGTGCTCGTCGCCGCCGGGCTGGGTCCGCGCCTGTTCTTCGTCGCCCTCCTCCCCAGCCGGGCCGAGGCGCTCCTGGAGGCCATGGACGCCGCCACCGCCACCCTGCGCGAACTGCTCAAGGAATAGGCGGGCAGCATCGTCAAGAGGGTGCTAGACGTACTCCGTCTGATGATGAGCGCGCGCCAGGTCTTCGACGCTCTCCTCGCCTACCATGGCCCCCAGGGCTGGTGGCCCGCCGATTCCCCGTTCGAGGTCTTCGTCGGCGCGATACTGATGGCGCAGACCTCCTGGCCCCGGGTCGCGGAGTCGATCGGGAACCTCCGGCGGGAAGGACTCCTGCAGCCGCAGAAGATCGCTGGATCCGAGATCCCGCGGCTCCGACGCCTCGTCGCCGCCGCGGGCCTCCATCGGTCCAAGCCCCGCAACCTGCGTGATGCGTGCCGCGCCATCGTCACCGCCGGCGGGCTCAGCCGGTTCCTCTCGGGCACGAGTGACGACGTGCGTTCCCGCCTTCTCTCCTTGCTTGGCGTCGGGGACGAGACCGCCGACTCCATCCTCCTCTATGCCGCCAGGTTCCCGGTCTTCGTCGTGGACGCGTACACGCGCCGGATCGGTCGCCGGCTGGGGCTCTTCGGGGACCTGGGTTACCGCCAGACGCAATCCTGGTTCGAGTCGCGCCTGCCGCGGGAGTTGGGCTTGTTCCGGGAATACCACGCGCTCCTCGTCGCCCACGCCAAGGCGTTCTGCCGACCCCGTCCCCTCTGCGGCCCGTGTCCGCTCCTCGCGTCCTGCGACTTCGCGAGCGCGCAGTTCAAGAAGGCCGGGGCCTCCGGGAGACTGCATGGACGTGCGCGCGGTGACCTGGGACGCCTTCGGGACCCTGGTCCACCACGGGATGGAGACGATCGCGGGCGCCGCGGCGGACATCACCCGTGACCTCGCCCTCCCCGTGTCGTCGGAGGTCTTCCTCGATCGCTGGCAGGAACGCTACTTCCGTCTCCTCGGCAGCGGGGAGTTCCGGACGATCGGGGAGGCGAACGCCCTCTCCCTCGCGCAGGCCGCGGCGTCGTACGGCCACGATGTCGACGTCACCCCGTACGTCGAGCGCATGGAGTCGCAGTGGTTCCTGCTCGACCCATACCCCGAGACCGCCAGGGCCCTGGAGGGGTTGCGGGACCTCCCGATGGCGATCGTCTCGAACGCGGACGAGGACGTGCTGCACGCGGTGTTGCGTCGCGGGAACATCTCGGTCGGGCCGGTGATCTCCTCCGAGCGTGCTCGGGCCTACAAGCCGGACCCCCGCATCTTCGCAGAGGCGCTGCGGGAGCTGGGCGTCCCCGCCTCCGAGGTCCTCCATGTCGGCGACTCCTTCGAGGCCGACGTGCGCGGGGCGTCGATGGCCGGGATGAAGACCGCGTGGGTGAACCGCCGCGGGGTGGCCCGCAAAGGCGGGGAGGGCCCGGACATCGAGATCGAGCGCCTGGACGAGCTTCTGGCCGTCCTCGGCCGATAGCTTCAAGCCCAAGAAAAATCCGTTCAAAAGAGATGATATCCCCGGTCAGCGCTGCACTTGCTCATGGACGGAACGGCGATACTGGCACGGACGACGGTGGGGGACCGGATCCTCCTCCACCTGAGGACGTTCGTGCGGTTTGACGACGCGGTGGACTGCCCCTTGGACGTCACGCAACCGGGGGTCGCTCGGGGCCTGGCAATCAGCCGCGCGCACGCGGCACTCGAGCTCAAGCGGCAGATGACGGTCGGGAAGGTCGCGGTGCGCCTTGCCCATATCCGGGGATTCCGTCACCGCCGGAAGGTGTACACGCTCACGCTCGCGGGTCACCGCCGCGTCGCCGCGCTCCTCCAGCAGGTCCGAGGACGGCAGTACGTCGTCCATTTCCCCGATGGCGACCGCCGGGAGCTCCCGGGGACCGACGCGCTCGCGATGCTCCAGTCCTCCGGCCTCCGCGAGGCCGAGGCCCTGCTCCGCCTCCTCGAGACGGACGCGGTCCGTGTCGACGGCGAGGCGCCCTGTCCCGCCCCGGTGCGGCTCATCGGCCGTGCGCGGGAGCGCGCGGCGATCGCCGAGTTCCTCGTGCGGGGGCACGGCCTCCTCTGGGTCACCGGCCCGCCGGGGATCGGGAAGACCGCGCTCGTCGCGACGGCCCTCGGGGAGGGCCGGGTGGCATCCGTCTGGGTCCGTTGCCGCCGCGGCGACGCGCGGGAGGCGGTGATCCGGCGGATCGCCCAGGCCCTCGAGGCCCGCCGGCGTCCCGCGCTCTCCCAGTGCGTCGAGCGCTACGAGTTCGGCCCGGAGGCGCTGGAGGTCCTGGACCGGGACGCCCGCGGTCTGACCCTGGTCCTCGACGACGCGGACCGCGCGCCGGACGCCATCGCCTTCGCCCGGCAGTCCGCCCGCCAGTGGCGAGCCATCGTGATCACCGCCGACCCCCAGCTCGTCCCCGGGGAACGGGAGATCCTCCTCTCCCCGTTGTGCGCGGACGAGGTCCGGGGGTTCCTCGAGGCGACGCCGGTCGTGAACCGCGACGCGGTGGCGGAAGCGGCGGAGGGGATCCCGGCACGGCTTGTCCTCGCACGCCTGGACCCCAACGGCCCGACGAGGCTCGACGCGCTCCTGCGGGAGATCGATGACCGTGGAAGGGCCGCGCTGCACCTCGCCTGCGTCTTCGATCCGCCGTTCCCCGCCGAGGCCCAGCGGTCCTCGTACCCGTCCCTCCGCGCCCTCGCCCGTCGCGGGCTCGTCCTCTCGACCCCGGAAGGGTTCGAGGTGCCCGGAATCGTCCGGGAACGGGTGCTTTCGGGTCTCGACCGGGGCAGCGTCTATGGCCTCCATTCCCGCGCCGCGGCGTACTTCGCCGAGGACTCGAACGTCCTGCGCGAGACCGTCCACCTGCTCGCGGCGGACCGTCCCCACGAGGCGGCCGCGCGGCTCGTGTCGAACCGGACGCGGCTTCTTGGCGACGGGGTGCCGCATGCGCTCCTGGCTCTGCTGGAGGAGTGCGCTCGCCGTGGGGCCGACCCCGAGTCCGTCCGGGCGCTCCGGATGGAGGCGGCGCTCGCCGCCGGGTACGAAAAGACCGCCATCTCCCTGGCGGAAGCGCTCCGCCACTCGACCGATCCCGGCATCCGCCTCCGCGCCGTGCTCTCGGAAGGACGGGCGCTCCTCTCCTGCGGCGATCCGGTCGCGGCGACCTCGAGCTTCGCCGAGGCGAAACGCCTCTCCGGTGACCTCGAGGACATGGGTTCGCAGGGGCGGGCGTTCCGCGGTCTCGCGGACACGCAGCGGGCCCGCGGGAACCCGCACGGGGCCCTCGAACTCTACGGGAAGGCGGAGCGGCTGCTCGCGGCCGGCGGGGAGTCCGAAGTGGCCTCCGAGGTGCGCGCCGACCGGTGCCGCACCGCTCTCGAGGCCGGCGAACGGGAAGGCCTGGAGGACCTGAGGACACTCGCGAGGCGTCCCGGCACCGCCGGTGCACGGGCAAGACGCCATCTGCACGAGCTCGTCGGCAGCGGACGACCGGAGACCCTGGGCAGCGAACCCACGGGCATCGCCGCCTTCGAATCGTTCTCGAACGAGCCGAGCCTGCCATCACCGACCCCCGATGCCGCCACGGAGCTCGAGCCCGCCGCGCCCTGAGTCCTATGGAGAAGAGGTCAAGGGCGTACAACAAGATTCAAATACGCCACCCGGGCTCGGGCGCCTTGCGTGGCGAAATTGCCGGCCCCCCGTCGGGTGGCTGGCCATGCGCCCTTGGAGGCCTAGAATGTCTCGAAAGTGGATTGCCCTTGCCGCCTTGACCGTACTCGCCCTGACCGCCCTCGTCCCCAGCGTGCGGGCCGCGGACCTCTGGGACAACTTCCAGACGGACATCCGCCTGGTCTCCAACCAGTACCCCGGCATCCCCTCGAACTGGTTCTCCCCCGGCGACCCAATCGCCATGGAACTCACGAACACCGTCGCCGGCACGGACGCCAGCGGGACGGACGACCACGACGTGGTCCTCCACACGCACTGCTTCCGCTTCGCGCTGCCGACCTGCGATTGGACGCAGCGCATCTCCTCCTTCGACCTGGACAATGTCGCGCTTGACACCGCAGGCCGGTACTCGAACACGTACAGCGGGCTGTACACCACGCCGCTCGCCGACGGGGAGTACACGATCTGGGTCGGCTGGGACGATTACCACACCACGCAGAACAACAACCGCCTCCTTCCCCCGGGTAACCGTGCGGGCAACGGCGGGGCGTTCGACTTCGAGGTCCATCTCTACACCATCGACGCCTCTTTTGACCGCGCGGCGTACCTCCCGGGCGACATCGTCACGGTCTTCTACACCGTCACCTACGTGAGCGACGGGTCGCTCGTGGACAGCACGGACTTCCAGGGACGCTGGGAGGCGTGGGACCCGACCGGGGCCACGCTCACCGGCAACACCGTCCCGGGCACGCAGCCCCAGGGCAGTTTCACCTTCCTGATCCCCGGGAACGCCCCCGTCGGCGACTGGTACACCGCCAACATCTGGTGGAACGACACGCTGACGAACGGCCAGACGCGGCATGCGACCTGGACGGACTCGGTGTGGGTCGATGCGCTCGACGCCGATGTGACCCTGAGGTCCCCCGGCGGACCCGCGTCCTCGAGCTTCGAGCTCGACACGACGATCCAGGCCGATGTGGACGTCTGGGTCGAGAACACCGGCGTCCCGGTGGAGAAGGCGAACGTGGCCATCGAGGTGTTCGAGGGCGTCGGATCCACGAAGACCCCCTTCTCGCCGCGGATCAACGGGACGTTCCAGACTACGAAGGACGGGCGCGTGCAGTACCTGTTCCGCGCCGACGGGAGATTCACCGTCGGGGAGCAGTACACGGTCGAGGCCGATTCCTTCAAGAACACGCAGAAGAAGACGCCGATCCCCTCCCAGATCTTCTCCATCGTCCAGATCCGCAACACGATCTCCGTCGGTCTCACGTTCAACAAGGAGACCTACCTGAGCGACGACTCGATGACGATCCGGGTGAACACCGCGCCACCGGCCGGACGGCCGGACGCCACGACGTTCGCGCTCCGGATCTCCTCCGGGGGCGGACGCACCTTCCTCAACACGGTCCAGACGTCCCGGGACTTCACCTGGAGGGTCCCCAGGGACTTCGCCGGCACGGTCGTGGTCCGCGCGGATGTCTACAACGCCCTCGGGGACTACGGGTTCCTGACCGAGACCCGCGAAGTGGCCTTTGGTCTGGTGGTCGTCAACTCGGATCCGAGCCCTTACGACGCCGGGGACACGATCCGCACGACCTACGAGTTCATCAGCGAGGTCATCGACAACCCGATCTTCTACTACGAGGTCCGGGACGCCGGCGGCAGCCTGGTCGCCGAGGGCACCCCCACCGCCGCCACGAACCGCACGGGGAGCTTCACCTTCATCGTCCCCGCGGTCCCCGCCGACCGCTACACGTTCTCCGTCTTCGCCTCGGGGAGCGGCCTCCTCGTGTCCGGCTGGGACCTTGCCGAGGTCGAGCCGCCCTACCTGCTGACGATCACCTTCGACACGCAGTACTACACGGCAGGCTCGACCGTGACGGCGACGTACACGATCGAGGCGACGGGGGATGACAAGCTCCCGACGACCCTCGTGTTCGTCTACAGCATCAAGGACGGGCCCGCGTCGACGCTCCAGGTCTCCCGAGGGACCAGCGACACCGAGTTCTCCGGGACGCTGACCTACGTGGTCCCCGCGGACACGAACGAAGGCCGCGTGGAGTTCAACGTGCTCGAGATCCGCTCGGGGGCAAGGGCCGACGAGGTCCTGAACGTCATGCCCGCCCCGGCGCCTCCGCCGGCCATCACCGCCATCGAGCTCGTCCTCCTGCTCCTCATCGTGGTCCTCTTCGTCCTCGTCCTGCTGGCGATGCGCCGCCCGCGGGGCACCGCGGCGCCCCCCGCCGGACCGGCCCCCGGCTACGGGACCGCCCCGCCGGCAGGACCGCAGGACACCATGGTCGCGGGCGGCCTCGGCATGAGCGTGAACTGCCGCGCCTGTGGCAAGCCCATCGAGATCACCACCTCCAAGCGGCCGATCGAGGTCATGTGCCCGGCCTGCGGGAACACCGAAGTCGTCAAGTGATTCAGAGGACGCCCGCGATCGCCTCGAGGGCCTCGCGGATCACGCCTTGGCTCGTGGCGAAGGACAGTCGCAGGTGGTGCTCGCCGGCCCGGCCGAACGCCGAGCCCGGCACGACGGCGACCTTGGCCTCGGTGAGCAGCCTCTGCGCCACCGCCTCGGAGCTCTCCTCGCCTGTCTGGGGGAACACATAGAACGCGCCGTCCGGGCGGGAGCAGCGCCAGCCGAGCTTCGACACGCCCGCCATCATGACGTCGCGCCGCGCGCGGAACTCCTCGACCATTCGTTTCAGGTCCTCCTGCGGGCCGGTGAGCGCGGCCACCCCCGCCTTCTGCGCGAAGGACGTGGCGCAGGTCAGCGTGTGCTCCTGCACCTTGGAAATCTCCGCGAGGAGCGGTTTGGCGGTGATGAGCCAGCCGAGGCGCCATCCGGTCATCGCGTACGTCTTGGAGAAGCCGCTCATCGTCACGGTCCGCTCCCACATCCCGTCGAGGGAGGCGGGGGACACGTGGGGGACGTCGTAGACGAGGCGCTCGTAGATCTCGTCGCTGAGGAGGAAGAGGTCGCGCTCGACGCAGAGGTCCGCGAGGGCGCGCGTCTCGTCCCAGGAGAGGACGGACCCGGCGGGGTTGGAGGGGGAGTTCAGGAGGACGGCTTTCGTGCGCTTGGTGACGAAACCCGCGATCGCCTGGGCGGTCATCCGGAACCCGGTGGAGTCGTCGGCGGGGACCGGCACGGGCACGCCCCCGGCGAGGCGCACCATCGGCGCATAGGACACCCAGCCCGGGTCCGGCAGGATCACCTCGTCGCCCGGGTCCACGAGGGCCATGATCGCGCAGTAGACCGCGTGCTTCGTCGGCGTGACCATCACGTCCGTGGCCTTGGCGGGGATGCGGTTCGTGGTCGCGGCGGTGGCGGCGATGGCCTCGCGCAGCTCCGGGATGCCCATCGGGTTCGTGTACTTCGTGAAGCCGTCGTCCAGGGCCTTCTTCGCCGCTTCGACGATGTGCGGCGGGGTCGGGAAGTCCGGCTCCCCGACGGAGAGGGAGAGGATCTTCTCGCCGCGCGCGCGGGCGTCGGCGACGAGAGCCCCGAGGCGGACGGTGGCGGACGGCGTGACGGCGGCGGTCCTGCGCGCGGTAGCCTGCATGCGGCTGGTATCCGCGCGGGGTTGAAAAGCTAGTGGTGTGCGAACACCGCTTGGATTTCCTCTCCGACGGACTCAAGTCTTACAAAGCCGAACTGCTCGAATTGAACGGTGGCACCCGGTTTCTCCATCCTAATCGCCCGCTGTGTATAGCCTGACTCCACCTTCCCGTCGGGCATCAGCACCTTGACACGTACTTGCTCAACCTGGGCCACCCACTGAATCTTTGCTAGGTGAGAGGGCTCACCCGAGGTGAATGTGGCCTTGGACTCTCCCTCGTGGACTTTTACGTTTATCCAGTCCTTCAGCCTAACCTCTTTACCCTGGTAGCCTGCAACCTCTCCGGAAACGTTCACGACGCGGGATGTGGAAGTCGCTCGCGTATGAGAGGGATCATGATCCTCTGGGTGTAGTGGCAGCTTAAGGTCTGGAAAGTCTGAAACGCCATCCAAGACAATCGCGAACGGATTGTGAACGAACTGGTAACGGTTTGCTGCCCTGTCGATGATCTTCCGGTTCTCCGAGTAGAGCGTCTCGGCGGGGACCTGGATATCGGTCAGGCTGAGGCTGAAGCCTTTCACGAAGGAGCGCAAGGCCTCCGGGGCGATCCCCCGCCGGGCGAGCGACTGGAGCGTCCACAGGCGAGGATCGTCGATCCGGTCGACCTCCCCGCGCTCTCGCATCTTCCGGAACTCCGTCTTGCTCAGCTCGACGTCCTTGAGGCTCAGCAGGCCGTGGTGCACGAACTCCGGCCGCCGCTGGACCCCGAGCGCGTCCCAGATGGCGGTCTCCATGAGGTCCTCCATGACGAGGTCCTTGCCGCGGACGACGTGCGTGATCCCGAGGAGATGGTCGTCCACGGCCCAGGAGAACTCGAGGAGAGGCCACACCCGGTACTTCCGGCCGATCCGCGGGTGCTCGCGGTCCGCGATGCGGAAGAGGACGCGATCCCGGAACGCAGGGTTGGGGTGCGCGATGTCCGTCTTGATCCGCACCACCGCCGTCCCCTCGGCGTAGTCACCGCCGATCATGCCGCGGAACCGCTCGATGTTCTCGGCGGGTTCGCGCGCGCGATGCTCACACGCCGTCTTCTCGTTCCGGAGGGCCCGCAGGCGCTCCGAGGGGCACTCACAGACGTACGCTCCGCCGGCGGCGAGGATCCGCTCGCCCCACTCGTAGAAGAGCGGGAGGCGATCGGACTTGTAGAGGACCTCGTCGATGTGCACGCCGAGCCAGTCCAGGCCCTCGCGGATTTGTGCATAGGCCTCCGGGAGGATGAACTTCTCCGCGCTCCCGATGGTGTCATCGTAGACGAGGAGGAGTTTGCCGCCGTAGCGCCGGACGTACTCGTCGTTGAGCAGGACCATCCGCGCATTTCCGATGTGGAGGGGGCCGCTGGGGTACGGGGCCATCCTCATGACCACGGGACCGGAGACGTTCGGGAGCTCCGGGAGGCCCCCCGGGGCCTCGACCTTCCTCGTCTCGAGGAGTTCGGGCGCGGTGCGCTCGAGTTCGGCCCGCTGCTCCTCCGGGGCCATGGCGTTCACGGCTCGCACGACCTCGTCCACCGCCGCCGCCACCTCCGCAGACCGGGCGCGCAAGGAGGCGTCGGCGCCGAGCAGCCGCCCGACGACCGCCTTCGGGTTCGCCTGGCCGCCATGCGCGACGGCGTTCTGCAGCGCGAACCGACGCGCCTGCTCCTTCACGCACCGACGAATCGCCGCTCCGTAGATAACGCTTCACCCGGACCCCACCCGGGTTTTCTCCTCCTCCTCGCGCGGCAATCCGTTCCGCCCCCGCGCCCCCCCGTTTCGGCCGGTTCCGAGGGGTCGCTAGTCCGAGATTCTGGTTTTAAGGCCCGTGACGGGGTCCGTCACGGGTGTGACCGGATCCGTCACACCTGCAACGGGGTTGCGCAACCCTCGACGGGGCCGGTCAGGACTGTGACGGGGTGTGGGACGGTTGTTCCACGTCCGTTCGCGGGTGCAATCGGGGGTGTTGCGGTCGTGACGGGGTGTGGGACGGTTGTTCCCGGTTCCGTTGCAGTACTGAGCGGTTCCGTCACGGTCGTGACCGGGTCGGAAACGGTCGTATCGGGTCTCTTGCAGTCGTGACGGGGTCCGTCAGAGTCGTGAGCGGGTCGGTCACGGGCGTCCACGAGTCTGTCACGGTTGAAATAGAGTCTGTCGGAGAAGACATCCGCCGTCCGGCGGGGGCGTGTCACTGTTTTCCGGCCGTCCTTCCTGCCTGCGCATTGCTGACACACTCAGCGCCGACCGTGCCTCCACGGTTCACGATCCCCGGTCCACCGCCGTCGTCCCCGCCCGGTTCTCTTCGACACGGACCGGATCAAGGGAAGTCCGGTCCCGGAAGCCCAAGAGGGGTTTGGCGGCTTCGCGGGGCCCTCGCCAGGGTCCCCTCGACCGCGATCCTACGCCTCGCGGGGCGGACCACGGGCGGGAGGGAGCGGGGAGGGGCCTTCGCGTGTGGCGAGTCCGTCATCAGTCATTCCACGGAGAACGTGAACGGCGAGGGTCGTTCGAAGCTTCTCACGGAGGATGTTCCGCTGCGAACCGCTCGGGAGTCAAGCAACACTTCGAGCGCGGATAGTCGACGCTTTCCGGTCGCACGATGGACTGGTCCCCCAGGAATCGGTCGAGGCGGTCGCTCACCGCCTGGCGCAGCGCGCCGTCCAGAGTGAGGAAGAAGGCCTCCTTCGCGCCGGTCCAGAGGAGGAAGTCCGTCAGAATCCAGGCGTCCTTGGCGGTGAGCTGCAGCGCGCTCTGCACGAGGTCCCGAAAGTAGAGATCCGTTGTGGCGGAGATGAGGGGTTGCTCGACCCGACCAAACGCATCGCGCACGCGCGCCGCCTCCGTCTGCACCCACCGCCGGAAGTACTCCGTGTCCGCCTCGGCCCTCCGGATCATGCGGACCAGCGCCCGGGCTCGCTCCGCGACGTGCCGGGGGAAGTCATTGACGGGGAACTCCTCGGGCTTCTTCCCCTCCCGCAAATGCGCGACGAGCCGCCCGTACAGGCGGTTCCGTTGTCGTTCGCTGTTCCGTACCTCCCCCTCCACCGTGCGACTGGTGTGCCTCCGGAGGTCTTCGCGTTCAAAGAGCGCGACGCATACTTTGTGGGACGGTTCGAGCCGCTCCGGTCCGACGAAGGCCCAGATCACTGAACTCTCCACGAAGACGTCCACGCGACCGCCTCAGTCCCCCTGGCGGGCGAGGTGGGCGAGTTCCTCGATGGCCTCGGCTCGCGTGGCGGTGCGAGACTGGGCGTCGGCCAGGAGGGGACGCAGGTCCTCTTCGCTCGGGAGGTAGCCCCGGGTCTCCGCCTCGGCGTGCAAGGGCTCGAACACTTCGCGGCGGTATCGGGGCGCGAGCGTCGCCGTGCGATCCATGCTCGCCCGGACCTCTTCGGCCCGGGGTCCCACCGCCGTTGCCCGGGCGATCTGCGCCGCCGGGAGATTCCAAATGGAGTCCTGGTAGGCGTCCACCACCTTCCGGAAGAACCTCCGCCAGGCATCGAGCTCGAGGGAGGGGTCCTCCCTGTCGTACCGGACGGCCAGTTCCTCGAGGAAGGAGGTGTACTCGACGACGAGATCCCGCACCTCCTCGTCCTTCACCTGGGGCGCGGCGGCACGGTGGAACCTCGTCACCAGCGGGCCCGCGATCTCCCCGTAATGGGTGTGGAGACCCCGGGAGTCCTCCTCGTCGGGGAGCCGGGAGAAGAAGGTGATCATCTCGAAGTTCGTGGCATAGAGGTCCCGGAAGGGCTCGGGGGCCTCCCTCCGGTAGTAGTCCGGGAGGAACTCGTTGAGGGGCTCGTTGAAGAAGGGGACCAGGGACCGAGCCTCGGCGAGGAGTCCCTGGAACTCCGTCCGGAGGTCCGTGCGGATGCGGTCCGCCAAGGGCCCGACGCCGGAGCCGCGCACCTCGGCGAGTCGTGTCGTTGTGACGCTCGGGACCGCCACGTACTGTCCGAACTTGAACCAGTAGCGGGTGATGGGGAGGTCGAACGCGTCGGCGAGGCGGAAGACCGCCTTGGTCAAGTGGGTCTGAGAGATGCCGGAGGTAACGCGTCCCCGATCCTCGAAGGCGCGGACGAGCGCGAACAGGGCGAGATCCGCCGCCTCCGCTTCGGTTAACGCCGGCAAGCGCCCGCACCTCCCGCGGCCTCGGCTTCCTCGTTCTCGGCGGTCCCGCAGAACCAGGGAGACCTTCGCGCGGTCCGGGGGACCATCCGGGGCGCCCTATAAGAAGGGAACGATGGTCATCGCCCGGGCGGCGGAACAGGGGTGCGGCCACGGACAGGCCTCCAGGGGATTCTCTAACGCCGGACGGACTTCCGCCATTGTCCTGCCGCCCCCCGGTAGAACTCCCGGACGGCCTTGGTCGCATTCGGGTTCCGGAGATTCTTCAGGAACTCCCGGGCGTCCGTGCCCTTCAACTCCGGGATGGGTTCTGGCTTGGCCATGACCTCTTCCCTGCGTGTGCCGATTCCAGGCGGTGAGTCTGCAAGGGCTATCAGCCCTATTGGGTCACAGGCCTTGAGTCGTTCGTCCGGGTCCTCAATCCTGTCTCGGTCGCCCGAAGCCCGAACGGTGTTTGGCGGCTTCGCGGTGCCCTCGCCAGGCCCCCCTCGTCCGCCATCCTGCGCACCGCAGGGCGGACCACGGGCTGGAGGGAGCCGACGGGAGTCCTGCGGGGAGGCGGGCCCGCTTGCGGTCGTTGGCCGGGTCCTCCCCGCCCCGCACCCGGTGGGAAGACACGACAATATTGGAGCCCTCGACTGGGGGGTGGGTCCGTCGCCGTTCACAAGCTGGGGGACAGGTGGTCTACTGACCGTCACCAACTGTGGTTCGAAACCTTCGGCCTCCCTCTAATCTTCCTTACCGTCGGGCGGAAGGGCTGAGGCGATATCGGAGAGACTCAGTCCGCTCTCATTATGTACCAACCGATAGTCAGACTTCCTCAGGAAGGCTTTGAGCCTCCGAAACCTGGCGATGAGATCGAGAAGGAGAGGCTCCTGAGACTTCCAGATCACATAGCTGAAGGAAACGCTCCAACGCAGAAGTTCCAAGTGGAGCGTCCTGAACTCTTCGAGAGTCCACGTGGAAATGGGCTCACCACCCTCCATGAATGTGCCCTCGGCACGCGTGGGATGGATGAATCGGTCCCCGTGCTGGATACTATTGCGAATCTCGGGATGAAAGGCATCGAAGAGCGACTTGTACTTGCCTCTACGGTAGACGCGCACGATTTCCAGAACCCGTGCCTTGGCACGAGGAGGCTCCTTCCCTATCATGAGCGCGGCCAAAGGGCGGACGTTAGTGGCGATGATAGCCTCGTACATTTGGGCGTAGGACCGGAGAAGCTTCGGAAATGCACGCTTGTGGTTTGAGTCAGTCATCGCGTCGCCTGGAGCCGATTCCTGAGCAACTTGGCCCTGTTTCATAGCGTCAAAGGTCGAGGGTGAGAAATACTCACCCCAACCGCGCGAGGGCGCCAGACCATCCGCCTCGATGTCGGAGATGAGAGTTCGAATCTCGGCAACCAGATGGAGGCACCGCGTGTCTGCCTCCACGGCCTGGAAAATCGGAATCACACCTGATTGGTAGAGGTGTTCGAGCACTCCATAGTCCCGATGGAAGTCCCGGATCAGCGCTTTGTCAAACTCATCAGGAGGAAGTTCGTGGCTCCGTCTCAAGAGAGTCGCGAACGGGTCCTCACGATTCCGGCGGCGACGGCCCTTCTTCCGCCACGGCATCTCTGCGGTGATTCTCTTTGTGGCTGATAAGGTCGATGGGCGAAGGTAAGACCAATCCTTGGTGCTGGCTGTGACCCGTTTTCGCGAAGGCTTTGACAAATTCGGTGAGCGCTTCATGGAAAGTCACGCTTGCGGCGGGTGCGACGTGGCACATAGTCCCCGCTGCACGTGAGACAGGCGCTTCGCCGATCGTCTTCGATGGCCGGCGTGCCACCGGCGCCTTCGCACCCCCTCGGGTTGGTGCTAGACTACTGCGAAGCCCCGCAGGCCCCGCAGTGTCTCCACGTGTTCTCCATCAGAGTTCCGCAGTAGCGGCAAGGAACTCTCACGACTTCCCTCTGAATGATGGTCTGGGAAGGCGGAGATGGCGGCGGCATGAACACAATCTGGGGTTGTGGGAAAGCTGGAGGGGGGCTTGATGGCGCGTAGGGCTGGTATGGTGCACGCGCGCCGGCTGATACTTGTGCGCACCGGGGACACTGGGGTTCCATGCGGAACAGCCCAGTCTTGACCTTGGGCAGCGACCGGTAACACTTCCTGCAGTACGGGGACCCGCAAGTCGGACATGCCGTAAGGCCTGGGTCGTGCATGAACCGTTGGTGATCACCGCAGAGGACGCAGGATTGCACGAATGGCATCTGTCCTCACCCACCCTGACAGAAGCCCGTATGTTCGGCGGGGATTTAAACACACGGACGCGAGGATTTGAGCGAAAGTTGATCCAGACAAGGACTCCAACCAAACGGTCGCGGCTAGACGCAACGTCTCAGACGAATGCGCATCGCAGAGTCCGGCTTATGGAAGGGGCGACGCAGGAATGCGTTGTCCCATGCATGGGCCCTATGTCGGCGAGCGAAACGCCCTTAACTCCACAGCCACTGCCACTCCAGATAGTCACGCGTTCACTGTCGTGGTGGCTGCCAACCTGGTTGGCTTACCAAGGGCACTTGCTGACCGGGAGGCTTCTTTCGGAGTGCAAGAGCCAACCCTACGGCCACCGCTGCCGCAATCACCGCCACGATGAGTACGATAGCTATTGGGAACTCTCCAGAGCTGCCAGTCCCGCCACCACCACCACTCGTCCCAGGAGATGAGTCGCAGACGTTGCCGACACCATCCCCATCGGCGTCAGCCTGGTTGGAGTTGGACACCGAGGGGCAGTTGTCGGAAGAGTCGGGAACCCCGTCGCCGTCACTATCCGCTTGCACCACAACGATGGTAACGCTGTCTGACGCCGATCTGCTTCGGCTGTCGGTCACGACAACCTGGGCAGTGTAGGTTCCGGGCGTTGTGTAACTGTGGCTTGAGGACGAACCGGAGCCCGAAGAACCATCCCCGAAGGTCCACGAATAGGAAAACGATCCAAGTCCATTGGACACGGAGGCAGAAAAGCTGACGGTTAGCGAGGCAGGCCCGGTGGTCGGGTTCGCAGTTGCCACGACCGTCGGCGGGGGCGGTACGGCCCGCACGCTCATCGTTCCACTGAAGGGGCCGCAGTCGGAACCGAAAAAGTCGCCGACAGCCTTCCCGCTTATCGTAGTCTGGACGGTGAAATCGCCCGTGGTCGATGGCAACGTGACGGAGTAGACGTTCGTGTCTGAACCATATCCGGTCATGCTCATCGTCCCCCACGACCTGTGGGTGCCGTCCCAGCCGAAGACGACGTCGATGGCGGTCACATCGAGGGAGTCGCCGATTCCATTGGTCACGGTTATGGAAACTGACACGACGTCCCCCGCATACCCCGACTGGGGTGTGCGACCTACTGAGAGCGGGGTGCAGTAGTGACTTGCGGCAGCAGGCCGGGTCACACCCTGCAGGCCAATCAGCGAAACCAGCAGACCAATGCACGCGCACACCATGAATCTCTTCATCACTTCTTCCTCCTCAGAGCGGATGCTGAGTCGTCCGCCTCCCAGAGAAGACAAAACCCATAGAAAAAGGTAGCTATGCTTCGATCATGTAGACGTCCCTGGGGGGACTCACACCCGCCTTCCTTCGATCCGGCTCCCCGCCTGCCCAGCAGATGTTGGTCGCGCCCCGCCCCCGCCGTCGTGCCGATCGTGAAGCGCTCCGTGTACGTCCCGCGGTTCCCCGCCTCGTCCCAGACGTCCAGGGAGACGAGCATCCGGGGGTACTCCCGAGTGTAGGCGCAGTTCGCCTTCAGTCCCAGGTGCAGGGGTCTCCCCAACCCGGCGAGGAGAAGGTGCTTCTCCCGCTTGCCGATGGGGGGCCGGTGCGGCGGTTGCCCGGCGCCCTCCGGGGCGCTGGGGTGCATTCCAACGCCGCCCTTCCCTCTCCGCGTCTTAAGACCAGCGGTCCCTCCCTACGAGCCCCTCCTCCCGCGGCTCGCCACTTTCGGAACTACTGCGCCCCCGTCCCCCAGCTCTTCTCCGACGATGAGATTGATACGAGGTCAGTCACAAGAGGGCGCCACCTGACCCGCACGGACATCCCGCCAGCAGCCCCGCCACGGCGTCCTCGAACAGAACCTGGAAACACGGCTCGACTGCCGCTTCGGCGGCGGCGTCGCGGGCGGCGAGGAGCGCCCCTTCTGCGCGTCAGTTGGCCTTCACGGCGCCCGAAGGCGCCTTCCGGAGCGTCTCGACGCGGGGGCCGAGGCGGGGAAAGCTGGCCTGGCTGTCCATCCTTTCGAGGAATCTCTCGACGCGGCGGGGCCGACAGTCACGAGGCGATCCTTGCATGGCGCTGCTCCTCAGCACACGCCTTCTCCATCCAATCCTTCAGTGTAGGGATCATTGCAAGAGCCCCCGTTAGCAGGGGGTTGACGGGTTCTCTGAGGATAAGCTCACTCTTCAGCTAGTTGAAGGCATGCTTGACCAGATTTCCATCGTTCGTGCACGCAACCCGGCCACGCCCCGCTCTATCAAGGAGGTTCTTCGCGAGGAGATCATGAACCGCCTCCTTGAGTCCACCCTTCCCCGCAAGGTGTCGCGTGACGCTCGGACGGTCCAGTGCCTTCTCCGAGAAAACCCTTAGAGTCCTACTCTTCGACACACCCTCGCACGCCATCAGCACAAACAGGGCTTCATCCGTGAGCCCCCGAGAGAGCCGCACAGCCTCACAAGCCTGTTGGCGATAGGCCACGAGCTGGCCAGCTGGCCCACCTTTATAACCAGCAGGGCTAACAGTAGCGCAAGGCTCTTGTATCACCGTGATACAATACCAGCCCATGGGAGCAATCGCAAGGCTGTTCGGCGAGACACCCCGTGTCAAACTGCTCGAGGCACTGACCAGGCTCAATCAGCTCGAAGTCGGGCGGTCTGACATTGCCCGCGAAGCTGGACTGTTTAGGGCCAGCACCAACCGTCTGATCAGCCAACTGGAGGCCGAGGGTTTCCTGCAACGGATTGAAGCCGGGCACCGCCCGCAGTATCGGGTCAACGAGAGCTCCTCGAAGCTCCAGCTTGTGGCGTACTTTCAGGCGGCGCTTGAGTTGGTCGAGCGGAACGAATCCGAATCGACGGTTGGCGTCCAGACCGTCGCTGACTTCAGGTTGGCGGCGACAAGGACGAACCCCGGCGCAGTTACTGTATTCGAGAGGGTGGGAGACGGAAGCTCCCAATGGTCGGAGACCCGAGCAGTCACCCCGAGTCCCGCGCCGGTGTCGGGATGAAACAGCTCGCGTTCGAGCCGCTCCGAGAGATTTGGGGAGAGTACTCCCTACCAGATGGAGTCATCGTTCGGGCGCGCTCTCAACTCGTCTTTGTCGTCTCGGCGACGGATCCACAGGGTCAGAATCTCAACGTCAGGTTTGTGACCTCTGTTTCAAGCCTCTCCCCCGAGGAGCTCCATGGCGACCCTTCGTCTGTTCCCGTGGACTTTGCAAAGGATGCCCCGGCGAGAGTCTACAAGGAATGGTCAACGGTCCGGCCCGCGGAATGTTACTACCTGTTGGAAGGGGGTCTCGTGGTGCTCTTCCAACTGCGACTCACGGAGATAAGACGATTCTCCAAGTTCAGCACCGATCGCGAGCCTGTCATCCAAGTGATCGCCCAAACGAACATCGTCATCTCGCCAAGTCTCACCAACCTGAAGGCCCCCGAAGTCGTACAAGCGCCACCGGCATAGACACCACCTCCTTGAGGGCGCCGAACTGGGGCGTGCGGAGTCCACGTATGCACGGGACTTCGAAAGGCCTCCAGATGTCAGACGGAGCGCCGCTTTCCGGCCCGGCGGAAGCCTTATGGACTGGTTCTCGGCTAGGCGGCCTGCCATGGCCGACATCCTCGACGTCGGCGCCATCGGCGTCCTCGTCGCCGCCATCTTCCTCGTCGCGGTGATGATGTGGGTCCTCGCCCACATGGCGCGCCGCTTCGAGTACCTCAAGATGCAGAAGTCCCGCCTCCTCGACGCGCACACCCTCGACATGATCCACCGGGTCCTGGAGTGGCTCTGGGTCGGACTGATGATCCTCTTCCTACTTTTCCTCGCCCAGTTCCGGTTCCTCGAGGTCCGCGAGTTCATCATCGCGGTGAACAGCCGGCTGCCGTCGGTCGTCCTCGTCGTGCTCATCTTCCTCGGCGCGGCGGTGGCCGTCCGGGTCACGCGTCGGTTCGCCGCCTACCTCCGCGGCGAGCTCGCCGAGAAGCCGAAGTCCCAGGCGCCGCCGCGCGCGCTCTCGCTCGCGGAGGCGATCATCCGCCTCTTCGTGTACGTCGCCGCCGCCTTCTTCGCCTACGTCGGAGGTCTCGCGCTCCTCCCCCCCGAGGACCAGGCGGCGCTGGCCAGCGTCCTCCCCCGACTCCAGGCCCCCAGCACCGGCACCCTGCTGGGCTTCGGGATCGCGGCGGTCGCGGTGTTCGTGGCGGTCCGCATGGTCGACGCCGTGTTCGACGACCTGGCCCGGCGGCGAACGAAGTACAGCGCCAGCGTCGCCGAGGGGTTCCGCACGATCACGAAGGCGGCGGTGCTCATCGTCGCCGGGTTCCTGCTGGCCTTCCTCCTCCTCGACCTCACCCTGGACAGCGCGCGCCTGGCGAACCTCGGGATCTTCCTCGTCGCCCTGAGCCTCCTCCTCTTCGTCGCGGCCTACACCGCGCGCGACCTCCTGCGCAGTGCGCTCTCGGGGCTGACCCTCATGCTCTCGGACCCGTTCGCCGTCGGCGACCGCATCCGGATCGGCGGCGGCCCGGAGGTCGAGGTCATGATGCTCCGGCTCACCGCCACGGTGGTGAAGGGGGCGGGAGGCGAGATGCTCCACGTGCCGAACGCGGACCTCGTCCGCCAGCGCATCGCGAACGTGAGCCGGACGACGGCGCTCGGCCTGGAGGTGACCGTCCGCTTCCCCGTCGATGTCCCCCACGCGCGCGTCGAAGCCCTCCTCCGGAAGGCCGCGGAGGGCGTGGACGGCCTCAAGACGGACCCGCCGGTCCGGGTCCTCGCGCGCGCGATCGCCGACGGCGCGATGACCTACGAGGTGTCCGGGCTCGTGAACTCGCCCTCGAAGAAGCCGGAGGCGGAGAGCCGCGTCCTCTTCCGCATCCAAGAGCTCGCGCTCACGGAGGGGCTCACGCTCCTGTAGGGGGCCGTGGGCGGTAGAGGACCGCGGGGCAGGCGAGCGTGGGCAGCTGCCGGTAGAGCGCGGAGTTCGGCGCGATCGTCTTCCCAGGCATTCCCAGGACGAGGACGTCGTACTCCTTCGACACGGACTCCAACGAAGCGTCGATCGGTCCGGCGGCCAGTTCCCGCCGCTCGGGTACGCGGCCGCCCGGCTCCGCCTTCGCCGCCAGGGACGCCATCTGCTCGCGCAGCTTCACCGCCATCGTGGCGTCCGTCGGCGCCGCGACGAGGGTGACCGTGCCCCCCGGGGCGAGCGCCTCGGCGAGCTCAAGGAGCCCGGTGGACGGCCCCGGTCCAAGGACGACGGCGACACGACGCAGCTCCTCGCGGAGTCCGTGCGCGCTGACGACCGCGACGTCGCAGGGGGAGTTCGCGATGAGGTCGGAAAGGGTGCTGCCGAGCGAGAACACGGTGCGCGACCCGGCGGCGAAACCGAGGACCAGGAGGTTCGCGTCCTCGTCCCGCAGCGTGTCCAGGACGATGTCGTACGGGCGGTGCCCGATCTTCACGGTCGCCCGGGCCTCGACGCCCTCCCGCCGCGCGACCCGCGCGAGGCGCTCGAGCCCCCGCATGCGCTGGTCGACGTAGGAGAACCGCAGCGCCTTCGGCGGGAGGTTCCGGGGGATCTCCACGACGTTCACCAGGCTCAGCTCCCCGCCGCGGGCCCTCGCGACATCGGCGGCGAACCGGACGAGGGGTTCGTCCTCGAAGGACTTCAGCGGGAGGAAGACCCGGTACTTCTCGCGCTCGAAGGGGTCGGGGGTCTCGAGGAGCGACTCGAGCTGGCTTGGCTCCGCGAGCGTCTTGCGCCCGCCCGCGATGAAGTGGTACACGAGACCGAGCCCGAGCCAGAGGAGGACGACGTACCAGGCGACGATCCCCGGCCCCGTCCCGCCGGGCTCCGGCGGAAAGGTGAAGAGGGCGAGGGCGAGGAGGACATTGAGCCCGGCGGCGGCGTACGGGAGGGCCGGTGCGAAGGGCACGCGGAACCTCCGGGGGAGGTCCGGACGCCGCTTCCTCCAGGTCACGAGGCTGATGTTCACGAGCGAGAAGAGGAGGAGGAAGAAGATCGCGGACGCGAGCGCGAGCTGGTACAGGTCGAGGACCAGGGCGAGCGCCGCCGCCACGGCGAAGCTGAAGAGCAACGCGTTCGTCGGCGTTCGCCCGTCCTTCCAGGTCCGGCCGAGGGCGGGCGGCAGGATCCCGTCGCTCCCGAGGATGACGGTCGCCCGTGCGGAGCGCGCGAGGTTGGAGAAGACCCCCGCCGCCATCGCGACGACGCCCCCGGTCAGCACCGCCACCAACGGGAGGGGTGCGAAGAGGGCCATGTCCATGCCGGCCCGGACCATCCCGAGTTCGGGCTCCGGCCACGCGGCGAGGCACTCCGCCGCATTCGCGCAAGGGGGGCGCACCGCGACGCCGTTGAGGGCGATCGCGTACAGCAGGACGTAGGCCACCGTGGTGAAGGAGAAGGCGATGGCGATGCCCCGGGGGACGGTGCGACTGGGGTCGCGCACCTGCTCCGACGACGCCGCCACCGCCTCGTACCCCTCGAAGGCGACGAACGTCACGCCCATCGCCAGGAGGATGCCGCCGGCCCCGTACGGGAGGGCGGAGGCGAACCGCGCGTTGTCCCACGCCGGCACCACGGCGGCGAACCCGATGGCGAGGAAGACGACGACGAGGGCGATCTTCAGATAGGGGACGCGCCCGGGGCCGTGCGGCGTGCCGCTCCGGAGGTTCAGGGCGGCGAAGCCCGCGATCGCGGCGAGGGCCAGGAGCTTCTCGGAGGGACGGAAGGCGACGGCGAAGAGCGGCGTCTCCGTCGGGTCGCTGAGGAGGGAGATCCCGTGCGCCCGCAGCCCGAAGTTGAGGAACGCGGCGAGGCCGAGCGCGGAGAGCGCGACGGCGGTGAGGTTCCCGCCCCAGGTCAGCATCCCCGCCAGGAAGCCCATCGGCGGCGGAAGGCCCTCCTTGACCCAGGCGTACCCGCCCCCCGCGCGCGGGAACGTGGAGCCCAACTCCGCATAGGACGCTGCGGAGAGCGCAACGAGTCCGGAGTTCAGGACGAGGGCGATGAGGACCGCCGGGCCGGCGACGGCCGCAGCGCCACCGAGGAGGACGTAGACGCTCGTCCCGACCATGGCGCCCAGGCCGATCATCACGACGTCGGAGAGGCGGAGGTCGGCGATGACGCGCAGCCGGACGCCGCGCTCGCCCTGCATGGCGGTGCACTATGGGGGGGTGGTTTAAACGTGCCGAGGCCCGGCTGCGTGTAGCCTATCCCGGAATGAGCTCCCTGGAGGCTATGCGACGACGTGCTGACTGATTGCGAGCCCGAGCTGGCGGAAGATGGCCTCCACGTTCTCGCCCGTTCGTGCAGACGCGTAGAAGTAGGGGCAGTCGAAGGCGTCCGCGGACTGCCGCACCTGCGCCTCGGTGAACGCCGCGTTCCCCGCCAGGTCGTTCTTGTTCACCACGATCACCGCCGGCACGGGACCGATTGTCCGGAACACGGACTCCATCCAGCCGTCGATCTCGTCCAGCGTCGTCGACCGCGTGATGTCGCACACCGCCAGGACGCCCTGCGCGCCGTGGAAGTAGG